>Ga0208669_1000148_pt1 | contig 30447 bp, 22 predicted proteins | sample 21_taG_FD_184095 | JGI IMG/M metagenome (GOLD analysis project Ga0208669, IMG submission 184095) | Marine viral communities from the Subarctic Pacific Ocean - 21_ETSP_OMZ_AT15319 metaG (SPAdes) (version 2) | ecosystem: Environmental > Aquatic > Marine > Oceanic | place: Pacific Ocean | collected...
TTAGCACTGGTGTTATAGGAAGTTCTTTTACAAGTCTGTCCTCTAAAATCTCCATACCATTCTTCCCAGTCAGCAAAGCCTTCTGGTAAAGTTTCTGTATTGTCCTCATTAATACCAACAATGACTTCTGTCACTATGTTGTTATCGTTTATAAATGCGTAATGTGCCATATCTATCTCCTATTATATCAGCTAAAACTGATTGTACCTGTGTTAATTCTTTTCATTATGCAAAGCTCACTGTTCCTGTTCCTGCAGTAATTACTGTATATTTATCATCTCCAACTACTACATTTTTACTGCTTGTTGTCATAGATGTTGTAAGGGTAAAATCACTTGGGTATCTTAGTATCACTACGCCACTATCTCCAGCAGTACCTGCATTACCACCACCACCTAGATTAACTGAACCTCTACCACCTTGGTCAGAACTACCTGTTCCTGCACCACCACCAGCTCTACTAACAGCAGAACCTGTAATTGATGAAGATAAAGGCAAACCACCACCATTTGGATTTTGTGTTGTACCAGCTCCACCTGCACCACCACCAGAACCAGAATAATTATCATTGTTTCTTACAGAACCAGAAAAACCTTGATTAGTAGTTCCACCACCAGCACTACCACCTTGTCCACCTGCTCCACCACCAGAACCTCCAGGACCTCCAGACTCAGAGTTATTACCACCACTACCACCACCTGTTGATATTACATCAGCAAAAGTTGTGTTGCTTCCTGCACCACCTCTGTTAGAACCAGAACCACCAGAACCTCCACCACCTATTGACACTGCATAGTTAACTCCTGTATCTCCTACTAATGGCATTTCACCACCTGTATTACCACCACCAGATGCTTCAGTAGAAAAAGAGTTTCTGTAACCACCAGCTCCACCTGCACCACCATAAGAACCTGCTCCTCCTCCACCACCACCTATTACTAGGTATTCTATTTTTAATATTGCAGCAGAACCAGTTTGACCCCAAGCAGAACCATTATAAAAAAATACTTTATTTTCTGTAGTGTTGTAAATCATATCTCCAGCAACAGAAGTCAGTGCATTCATACCAGTTGTATCGTATGACTTTAATCCAAGTGCATTATCTATAGCTACATTGTTTGTATCATTTGTTGAAATCTTATTTGTTTTTAATTCACTCATTATGCAAAGCTCACTGTTCCACTTGTTTGTATTTCTACATATTTTCTTGCACCAACTGTTTGTTCTCCAGCAGAACTAGATGCTCCACCATGAAACGAAATAGTTTTTGTTGAAGGGTAACTAAGTATTACTATACCACTACCACCTGCACCAGCAGCAGAAGCATTACCATTACCTCCACCACCAGAACCAGTAAAAATTGTTCCTGCACCAGATTGTGCTGCACCACCACCACCAGAACCACCATTACCAGTAGCTGTACCACCTTGTTTACCTCCACCACCTCCACCAGCTCTTGTGACTGGTGTGTTAGTTATTGTTGAAGCTACACCATTACCACCATGACCAGCTTGACCAGCTGTAGCGTTACCACCATTAGCTCCTGCACCACCACCACCACCACCACCATAATATCCACTAGAACCATGTCCACCACCACCAGCATAACCTTGATTTGCAGTACCAGCTTGACTAGAAGAAGAACCAGAACCAGAACCTCCACCAGAACCAACAGTTCCAGTAGGTGTTCCTGAAGGAGCAGCTCCACCACCTTTTAAAGAAGTTACAGTAGAAAAAACACTGTCATTTCCAGAAGGAGATTGACCTATAGCACTATTATCTGGAGCACCTCCAGCACCTATAGTTACAGTTACATTAGTATTATCAGTAATAGTTAAAGCAGTTTCGCTAGAACCTCCACCACCAGAAGTTTCTGAATTGTAAGAAGAACGATAACCACCAGCTCCTCCACCACCACCAGGAGCAACTTGACTATTACCAGCTCCTCCACCACCACCAGCGATTACTAAAAAATCTACAACTGTAACAAAAGTACTATCACTTGTAGCAAACCAAGCTGTACCATTGTAATAATCTATTGTTCCTGTTTGAGAGTTGTATATTGTATCACCAGCTTGTGGGCTTGATAAACCATCTCTACCTGCTGTGTCGTATGACTTTAGATTTAAAGCATCATCAATAGATACATTGTTAGTAGAGTATTTACCTATAGCGTTAGTTTCTAGTGTACTCATTATAAATCATTCCAAGTAGTGCCATTATAAAACTGCACTTTATTATCTGTTTCGTTATATATCATATCTCCAGCAGCAGATGTCAAACCATTTCTTGCTGTTGTATCATAAGACTTTAAATTTAAAGGCACTTGCATAGCAACATTATTGCCAGATGCAGTTGCAGATATTGTGTTTACTTTTACATTAGCCATGTTTAAACAACTACCATTGTTCCATTGTTTGTAACTGTACCTGTGATTGTGATTGGTCCAGCTAAAACAGCTCCTTCATCTGTAGCAACTGTGTATGTTGCAGCTTGTGTTTGATGATGTCTAAATATACCACCACTAGTTGTAAGTGCTATACCACCAGCTTCCCAACTACCTACATCTGTACCACTGATGTCATAATCTAAACCTGTACCATCTGTAATAGTTAAGTCTGATGTACCATCAATAAGTGCATTAGCAGAACCAGATGCTATCTGGTCTGGATTAACTTTGTAAACTGTACCATCTGTTACATCTTCCATAATTAAAAAGTCAGCAGCAGTATCTACTGTAACTCCTGTACCATCAGCTAAATTAGATGGGTCAACTGTAAGACTTGCATCTCCAGTAGTTTGACCACCTGATAAACCTGAATTAGCTGCTGTGTTTACTGCTGTAATATCTCCTGAACCTTTAGCATCTAATTGTGTTTGTATGTCTGATGTAACCCCATCTAGTCTTTGAAACTCTGCATTACTTACTGAGCCATCTGCAATTTTAGAAGCATCAATAGCAGCAGCAGCTTTAATATTGGCATCTTCAATATTTGTTATTGAGTTACCAGTACCATCTGCATCAATAGTTTTATTTGTAAATGTATCTGTAGATGAAGCTGTTACATCTCCAATCTTAGCATCTAACTGTGTCTGTATATCAGAAGTAACACCATTTAATCTTTGAAACTCTGCGTTGCTAACACTTCCATCTGCAATTTTACTTGCATCTATTGCTGCAGCAGATTTGATATTAGCATCTTCAATGTTTGTAATACTGTTTCCTGTGCCATCAGCATCTATTGTTTTGTTTGTTAAAGAATCTGTAGTAGATGCAGTTATAAATCCACTATCGTTTGTAAGAGTAGATACATTATCACTAGGTTGTGTAGCACTATCTGCCAAAGCACCTTGTGCTGATGTAGCTAATCCTGCTTCACTAGCTGTTTGATTTATAAATTCACTTGTTCCATTGTCGTATGCTATTACTTCGTTATCTGCAACTGAAGTAATAGTTACATCATTTAGTTCTGCAAGAGTGTCTTTAGTCTCTACTTGTGCATCAACATAACTTTTTACAGCTTTAGCTGATGGTATTGTAGTATCAGTACCTGCAACAGAACTTATATCTGTATCTAATACACCTGACTTTAGGTTATCTACTTCAATGTTTTGTACTGTAGCTTCATCTGCATCTACAGTTATTGTATTGTTAGCACTATCTATTGTTTTATTAGTAAGTGTATCTGTAGAGCTTTCAGTAACAACTGTGCTATCAATATTTATTTCTACTTGATTGCCAGAACCTGCAGTCTGAATACCTGTGCCACCTGCAACAGTGAGTGTTTCAGTATCTAAATCTATATTTAATGCACCACCACTATCTGCTTGAAAATCTAAATCTTGTGCAGTAACTGTATCGTCTACATATTTTTTAATTGATTGTTGTGTAGCAAGATGTGTAGCACTATCAGATGACATGTTATCTTCATCTTTTACTACACCAGTCGCAGTGTTTAAACTGCTACCATCTGTGTTTATAATCTTATCTACTCTGTCATGGATGTCATCAAAGTGTTGTGCTTGTGCTGTTTGTCTAATCTTTGCACCAGCTGCATGAGTCCTTAATCCTCCACCACCAGTGTCAATGTTTCTAGTTACTGTTAAAGTTGTGCCAGATATGTTCGTTACTTTTACATATTCTCTTTGACTATCGCTATCTGGGTCTAAAACTAAATACATTATTACAGCTCCAGATATAGCTGTATTGCTACTATCTGTTGGTGCTGTATCTACTGATATAGTTATGCTACTTCCATCTGCAGTTAACGCACTTGTTATTGTGCTCTCATAACCATTACTTAATTTACTTTCTTGTGCTGTCATATTATCCTAATCTTACTACTCCTAATGTTCCAATTCCTGCTGTATTTGTAAATTGTGATATAACATCTTCTGCTCTAACACCTCTTATTCTAACAGTACAATATTGTGTTACAGAACCTATATTAGCATCATTTATCACAGGATAGGCAACACTTTCAACAACTCCTCTAATAGTTTCTTGTGGGTCAAACAGTTGTAAGGTAACACTGTCACCTTCTTTTTGTTTAAGCTCTTGATATACTGCTTCTCCTAAGTTTCTTACTTTTAATTTTTTTCTATTTGGTCTTTCTATTTGGTCAGAAATATTTACAGGTATATCTACTACCACTAACTGTGGTCTAGGTAATGCCCTAGCAGATATACTTCTAAATACTGGTGTACCTGTAAAATCATCTGTAGCTTGTATCACTACTTTCATGTTTAGGTATCTTGCGTTTCTGTTAATCTGTACTTCTTCTCCACCAAATCCTTGTGTGCTATCATTTGATAGCTCCCAGTTACCACTGTCTGGGTTGTCTATATTACCTTCTCTTGTAGAAATAAAACATTGTACTCTTCTGGTATCTACTATCTCATCATGTTCAATAGTTGTACCAACCCATTGTTTAACTTCTGATGTAAAGAAGTCTATGTTAGGAAGTATGATGTACCCAGTATCTTCATATAAATTTGTTTCTTTATATACATCAGAACCTGATACAACAACAATAAACTTCCCATTAGTATTTGTTATACCTTCAACGAAACCTGCAGTAGTAGTTATTTTTAAATCTCTAGCTATAGATGCTGTTGGTAAATAATATCTCCATAAAAATGTTTCTGTAGGACTCTCTGCTATTCCTGTGTACACACTATCTCTTGATGCAAACATAAACTTAGGTGTTGTATCAATATTATCTATAGTCCATTCTTTAACTAATTGTCTATTAGCTATTACATAAAGGTTGTCTGCAGTAACAAGTTCTGCTCTATAGAACCTACCTACATTTCTACTAAATTCTTTTGTTCCAAAAAATACCTGACCTTCTGTTGCAGTTATACAATGTACTTCTTCAAATGGTATGTTTGTTTGACCAAACAATGTCATTGTTCCAGTTACATCTTTTATAGAGTATATATCTCCATTAGTAGAAGCTGCTAGTACAACTGCACCTGCGTCTACTACTTGTGATATGTGGTGGCTGTCTTCAAATGTAACTATTGCATCTGCATCTTGTAAGTCTGAAGATGTCCAAGTTTGTTGAAATGGTGTTATACCCCATAATAATTCTACTGTTCCATTATCTCCAGATATAAACAACTGACCTTTTGCAAACCATATACCAGTAAGACCAGCAGAACTTGCTTGTGCTGTGGTCAATGTACTCCAAGAACTACCATCATATTTAATTAACTGAGACCCTGTTGTACCACTTGCTGTAGTTAAGTATATTTCATTACCAACTGCTGCTATACCAGTAAAGTTATCTGTTGCTCCATTAGTACCTGCTGCAATAGGATTCCAACTATCTCCATTGTCAGAGCTTTCATATACAGTTGTAGCATCTGTTACATATAACTTACCATTTGTAAGTTGTGCAAGATAGTTATTGGTACTACTAAAGCTAATATTTTTTGTTGCTGTCTGATAAAGTAAATGCACATTGTAAGAGCTATCCTCATCTCCATGAAAAACATCTACGCCCTTACTATCAAAAAACCTAGTAACATCTTTCTCTGCATTGTTTCTTTTATGTGCATAATCTAAACCTTGACCACCAGAAAAATCACCACGAGAAAATATTTGTCCTATGTTAGTAGTTATATCTTCTGGGTTCTGTCTTAAATCTATTTGTTGATTAGGGAACTCTGCAGTACTTATTGTTAATGGTCTGTCATTAGATATAGCAGTTCTAAATAATAGATTATCTAGTCTAAACCCATAACCTTTTCTTTGTGGGTTTGTTACATCTGCAGTGGTTGGTACTCTAGGCACTAGGATATACCACGCTGTTTAAACTAACTGGCTCTGGGTACCTTGCTCTCAAATCTTTTCTTGCTTGTTGTATTAATATTTGTTGATACTGCAACAAGGAGTTTCTTATACTTGTAGAAGAACCAACAGGATACACACTAGCTTGTATAGAGTCTGATATATATTCTGTGGTTGCTGCAGGTATATCTTTACCTGCAATCATTTGAGCAGCAACACCTGCCATAATAATTGGTTCGTATTCTGTTTCTAATCCTATGTCTGATAAGGTACTTTGTTCGTTAGTTACTTCACCAAATTTTTTTCTAAAAGTACAATGTACATTTACTCCACTAGCTATCCCAGAAAACTGTACTACTTTACCTGTAGATGTTACAGTTGTTGGCACATCAATAAGCTCTATTGATACACCTCTAAATTGTATAGATGTTTGGTCTCCAGATATAGATGTATATTGTGATACTGCTTTAAGTGGTGCAACTATTCTACTGTCATCAGCACCAGTTAACGCAACATACCCACTAGCACTTGTAATGGTTTGGGATTCCACTGCAAATAATGTAGGGTATAAATTTTCTATTTGGTCTTTGACTGCATTAAAAACATTAAGTCTTATAAAAGGTGGGTTGATTTTTATTAAATCTGTCTCAGCATGTGTCGTTGCTGTTGTTCCCCTTGCACCTCTTTTAACAGTTAAGGTTTCGTCTGCTGTATTCAATGATAGAACTAACATAAGTTCTTGATTTATTTCTATGAATGCTCCTGAACCCATAGCATCTTCTTCTTCAGTTGTAAGAAAATCAGATTCATAAGCCACAGTTGTTGTAGTCGTATCTGTGATTGCTGTTCTTAAATTAGAAAATGACTGTATGTCATCATTGGGTTCTAAATATTCTCTGTAAACTCTATCTACTAGGTTGCCTATAGTGCTACTCATAATTATAAATTCTAACAGAACTTAGGACAGTGTGGTGGCACTGTCCATAAGTCCTAATTAAATTATCTTTTAGATAACTCCTGTAATAACGCCATGGTATTCTGCTGGACCTTTGTCCAAGCCAATTTCCATGTAAACACGCTTTGATATTGCTGCTGCATCATCATTGTCTGTATCCTCTACGAATACTGCACCCTTACCTGGGATGTTTAAGAAACAAACATCAAGGTAGGATAAGTCAAGGACGAATGCTTTAGAAGCTGGAACGAATTCGTTCACAACTAATCCAATGTTACCAAATGGTGTGATGATACTATCAATATCAACACCAGCGACATTTCTGTCTCTTGGTAATACTGCCATTTGAGCATTTCCAGAAGCTGCTAGTCCTTGGTTTAAGTCAAGGATAGAGCCTGGTCTTGCAAAAAGAACAGGGTTTTGCATTGGTGCACCATTATCGTACATAGCTTTAAGTATCTCTGCTACTGCATCAAAATCTAATGCTGTGTCTGCAGATGAAACTTGGTTATCAAATGTAGATGAACCATTACCTGATGCTACCCATTCGTCAATGCCACGCATTTCCCTTGGGTTGCCATCTGTTCCATCATTGAAAGTAGCATTAAAGAATTCGTACTCAACTTCTCTTGCGATTTTGCTAAGTAGTTCTTCAATTTGAAATGCCATTTCATCATTGATTGGGTTTGAACCTTCAAAAGCTGCTGTTCCAGATTCCATAGCTTGGGAGTTCAAATATCCTGTTGAACCTAGAGCTGAGTATGTTAATTTCACACCCTGATTCCAGATTTGTACACAGTCTATTGCTGAACTTCTGCTTCTACCAAAATATGCTGGAGTTCCACCTTCTGCAACTGCTGTATAGCTGTTGACTGTAGGTGTATCCACTTTTTGGGTTTGGAATACTGGAGAACTAAGAAGTTTACCACCTGTTAAACCACCCACCATGGATAGTAAAGGTGTTCTTCTTGCACCAACTTTAAATAGTTCACCTGTAAAGTTGTTAATCTCAGCTACTGAGATTGGGTCTGGTGAGCCTATAGCTGCCATTTTATTCTCCTAATAAATTTTATCTAGGAGCTTTTCTCCTAGACTTACTTGTCGTCTAGCTCGTTAAGAGCCATCATTTTAGACGCAATACTGTCTCTAACTCTGCCTGTTTTCTGTGCTTGGGCTATTTGGTCAGTGACATTTGGAGTTTCGTTAATGGCTTTTGCTGATTGCTGTAAGGCATCCAGTCTATTTTGACCTTCGTTTACTGTACTACGAATACTGTCTTGTTGTCCACTAACAACCTCTTCTCCAAACTCTGCTGACAAAAACTCCTTCAAAGCATTTGCTTCAAGGTCGCCTTCGTACATCAAATCTGCAGCTTTTCCAACACCCTTAGTTCTATCTAATCCAACTTCTTTGAACAAGTTGTCTCTCTCTTTGGACTGATATGAAATCAACTCCTCTTTAAGAGCTTTGTTCTCTTCACGAATTGCTTTCCAATTCTTGTCAGATTCAACTGAACCTTCTGTGTTATCAATATTTTCAGACATTTGCTGTCTCCTATCTATAAATAATTTTTTTGCAAGTGCCATCTATGTAATGCACTGAGCCTTATCTACTTATTATTTATTTTCCATGTCTTGTTAGTAGGCATCAAGACAGTGTTCGTATGTATCCTGGTCAAGTTTAACCCCCAGACCTAGGAATAGGGTCGTATTTATTATATCATAAATTAAAAATATACAAGTTGTTTAAACAACTATTGTTCTAGGATACCTGTAACAGCACCTGTTTGTGTTGTCCTTGCTCCTGCTTGTGCAGAACTACCTGCGACCTGTTGTCTAAGTATGTTAGACACTGCTTGAAAATCTTGTACATCACCTAGCTGTAATCCTTCAACTATATCTTGCACATCAGGAATATCTCTGCCTTGTGCTAGAGCTTGTTGTTGAATATTCTGAACTTGATTGAATGCTTGTCTTGCAGCTTGTGGGTCTATCCCTTGTTGCCTAAGTGCTTCAACTGCTTCTATAGATATGTTTGTTCCAGATAATAATGCTTGACCACCAATCTGTGCTCTTACAACATTTTGTGATACAACATCTCTAGCTGCAATAGTACCTGCTAATAATTGTTGCCCTATCGTTGGGTCAATAGCACTGGCTATAATCTCTTCATCTGTTAATGTTCTTGCAAAATTTCTTTGATAAAATTCTTTTACTGCAGGTATACCAGTAAGTATATTTGTATAGACAGTATTAACCCTTGTTCCTAATTCATCTGGAGATACAACATTTTCTATTAGTTGTTTCTTTCTATCGTTAGTCAAGATTATATCTGGGTTAATTCCTATAGCTTCAAACTTTCTACTATAACCATCAACAACTTGTGTATACTCTGCTTCATTGTATTTAGTAGTAATACCATCTGGATTTAAGTTACCAGGATAATAAGTTTGATAAGCGTTAGATGTACGAACAGCTTGTATAGCTTGTTGTTCATCATTACCTGATTCAACAAATGCTGTGACATAAATATTTAATAGTTCATCTGGTAACAAATTACCATATTTTTTCTTAGCTGCATCTTTTAAATTATTTAAACCTGCTGTAGTTATGTTTGCCATTATGTACTAAATCCTCTCTGTACTCCTGTTTGAGTTACACCAACAGAATTAGCAATATTGTCTGACAATGTATCTACAACTTTTACTATGTTATTGTTTAAACCATAAGCTGTTAACTCTTGGTCTGCTGTATTTTGGTCATTAGATAATAATACATTTAACCAGTTCTGTGAAGTCTCATCCATTCTCTCACCTAAGAATTGAAATGAATAGTTTTGCCATGGTGATGCTATTTGTTTATAAGTTAAATTCTCATCATAGATGTCTGTATTAAACAAAACTTTTCTTTGTGATTTTAAATCTTCTTGTAATAAATCTGCACCTACATCTGGGTTCTCTGCGTTTCTAATTACTGATGCGTAGTCTTGTAATGTGGCTTCATCTAATGCACCATATACAGGACCTAACCACTCTAATGCTAATGCTCTAGCAGATGCGTAACCTGCTCTAGTTTGGTCTACTTCACCTTTACCTTCTAACCAGTTTGTAAGTCTCTCATCTACTTGTATTCCTGATGTTACATCTGACAATGCTTGTATTTGTTCTGATGCTTTGACTGCATCAAACTCACCAAATGTAACTTTGTCTGCAAACCATTCAGCTAATGAATTACCATTAGCATCTCTTATAGTATCTGCATTAGCAATACCAGCATTTTTCATAGTTTCTAAATATAATATTCTGTTTTGGTCTAGTAGTGTTTTAGCATCAGCAGGAAAATCAGCGTCTCCAATTCCTCTACCCTTAGAAGTTACTAACCAATCTCTTTCTTCTTTTGTGCTGTTGTTCCACCATTCTGTGTTAGACCATTCTTCAGTAGTTATATCTCTATCTTCTACATATCCTTCTACCCATAATGAAAACATTTCATCATCATCTTTGAGCCAAGGTCTACCTAATGTTGCTTTTTCAAAATTGTCTACGAAGCCTACAAAAGGACTATCACCAGTAGTAATAACCTTCTCATCTAATTCGTTTACATTTCCAAAATATACTGAGCTTGTCCACATAGTATCTGATGCCTGTACCTCATCTGGTCTTTCTCTACCACTGTATAACATATCTAATTCTGAATCAGATGCAGCATAACGCATATACATCATAGTTCCTGGAACTTGCCATACAACAAACTTGTTACCTTCATACTCCCATATCTGACTGTCTACAAAACCTGTACTTAATTCTGCACTACCTGATGTTACACCAGAAGTTACTTCTGCTGCTGATGTACCTGCATCTGGTCCTTCTGTAATATCTACTGCTGTTAATGAATAACCATTGTTAAATGCTTGTTTTAAATCTGCATTACTAAATACTCTTTCACCACCAGCAGGTGCATCTTTTCTATAAATAACAATACCTGCTTTATATTGTGATGGAGTAAATCCATATTCATCTGGTGTCTCTGTAACAGTTTCTTCTTCTTGACTTCCATTATCTTGTGAACCTGGAGGAGGTGTAGTTGGAGAAGAAGTAGTTGGAGGAGGTGTAGTAATAACAGGGTCTACTGTACCTATTCCACCACCTTGTGCATAGATGTCTCCTAAAGATGGCTCATCCAAATCTTGTGGTGGTGTTCCAAATTGATTAGTAGTAGAACCTCTAGTAGTTGTGTCAATAGTAGATACATCTATAACACCTTGACTATTGACTGTTGGCTTTGTTGATTGTGCAGCCCTAGTAAAAAGTCTTTTCTCTGTTTCTGTTAATAAATTAGGTGTTTTGTTTTGAGCTGTTCTTAAATCTCTAATCCTTTGATTATATAAAACTTCATCATATTCTGATTTTGATATACGACCACTAACTAAATCCATTAACAACTGTCTATTCTCTTGTGGTGTTAGTGCCATAATTTACCTACTCTCCTGCATTGTAGCATACTGTTCAAAGGCATAATCAATTATAGGTTCACTTATCTTCCATGACAACGACCATGTATCAGAAACTTCACCAAATTCTTGCCATGCATCTTTACCTAATTGTTTCCAATCATAGTCATTGTAAATTGGTTCTTCACCCTCTAGTGTTTTACCACCCATAAATGATGGTACAAAATCATTTTGACCACCTTGTTTCTCTACTGCTTTATTAAATGCTTGACCTGCATCTATAGCAAGTATTGCCAATTCATATCCTACATAAGCTGCTAGTGCTGCAGGTGCTATCGCTGCTAGTCCTAACCTAGGTAGTAACCTAGCTATCCCTGTAGTTATTGCTAAATCACCTGGGTCTAATACAGTTCCTGCTGCACCAAACGCTTTACCTACAACCCTCTTAGCAGATTTAAAGATGCCATCTACAACCTCTGGTTGTGCATTAGCTAATTCTTTTACCTTGTTTAAACTGTCACTATCTACAAGGTCAGCAGCATCTTCTACTACAGTACTAGCAACATTAATTATTTCTTCTGGCATCAATGCTACTTTCTGTGGAGCAAATGGTCTATCAGCTGGTCTAATATAATTAGGGTCTCCAGGCTTTATTAAGTTACCATCTACATCTCTCATGTGTTGTCCATAATTTGTATATGTGTTCTGACCTAATGTTTCTGTAGTCATAATTCTTCTAGCGTCTGGAGAATACATCTCTTTATGAGCTAACCATGCGTTGTACTCACCTATTGGACCAAAGGTATTACCTCTCATACCATGTCCAAATGTGTCATGCACAGCTCTAAAGACATCATTCTCTAGCATTATTTTTCCATTTACATCTGTGTATCTTGATACAGCTAACATAGGGTTTCTTACATCAGCTTTAACAATGCCTTCTGGAGTAGCTAATGGATAACCAAAAGCTGTATCTGTAGCTAATACTTTTAAAGTTCCAGATTCCATATCAGCTATCATTTGTTGATGACCAGCTTTATTAGGTGTATAAGGGTCTACATCTACTAATTCAAACTTTATACCTGAATCTAACAATACTTGATATTGCATATTAGTTTCCCCTATGAACTTCTTGTAATAAGGTATCGCAGTGTCATCAAACATAGGTAGTCTTTCAAATATATCTGCTGCTATTGCACCCACTTCATCATTAAATACCATAGCTGGTTTAAACTGTGGGTCAGAGTATCCCATTATTTTGTGATAATCTTGTGCTATTTTTCTAATCCTATCACTGTGTACAGATAGGCTAACATCATCCATAACTCTTAATGTTCCTCTAGTTTGTGCTCTGTATCCACGACTACCATCACCCATATCTATAGTTCTTAAATCTTTAGGAACAAATAATTCTAAAGTACCATTTACAGGTATTCCTCTTTTTAAAATATTTGTAATCCCTACTTCTTTTAAAGCTCCATTTTCCATTACAATTAGTTTCAATCCTTGATTTTGTAAATCATTAACTAAACCTGCAGCAGGTCTTGCATGTAATCCTGCAGGGTCTGTTACTTCTAAAGTAAAAGGTTTATAATCATCTATGTTTAAAGTTTCTACAGCAGGTACAACATTTGTTGGTGTGTCCACTACATTTGTAGGTGTATCTAATTCACTGACATTACCTTCCAAAATATTTTTTACATCAATTCTATTTTTAAAAAGTTGTGTTTCTAGTACTGGACCATTAAGATTTTCGTATATTGTAGTGCTTGGATACATATTAGTCATTCCACCTATTTGTACTTCAGGATAAATAACTGGTAACAAGTCATCAGAAGCACTTGAATTAGCTTCAATAAATTCTATTACCTTTTCTTTTGTTAGTTGTTTAACTGCTTCACGACTGCCATCTCCCAACTTTTCATAAGCATCCAAATCTTGGGGAGATATTCCAGCATTACTACGCATCTCATCAAAAACTTCAACACCTTTTTTTCTGGTTAACTCTTGCAAGAACTCTGTTAATTTCTCATCTATTAATTGCACAATAGGAGGAGCAGGTGTATTTCTTTGACCCATACCTGCGTATTGATAATAGGCATCATTATTAATTATGTTATCAGTCAAGTCATCCATTAATAAAAATACATTGTCTCCTAATATAAACTCTTTAGCTTTTTTATTAAATTCGTTTGTCCACCAAGTGTGAAGTTCACGCAACTGACTTAGGTTTTCAGGTGGAGTATATAACCTGTTACCTTTAAAATTTTCTTGGGGTACAGCAATTCTATTCCAATCTATTTCTACATCAAGTTCATCTGGATGATAAAGTTCTCCTTCAGCATTTTGTAAAAATTCAATTATGTCTAAACCATGATTCATCAACACTCTCTGTTCAAGACTTTCAGGAAAGACATGTCTAACACCCAATGCAATTTCTTCTCTGTTTATATTTCTTGTAACACTATCAAGTATTTCTCCTGCAGCTTTTTTGTAATTGTCACTTGATTCAGCAAAAAGAAAATCTCTTTCGTTGGATTCTTTTAAAGAATTTATAGCAAACTTAACATATTTTTTAAATTTATCTGCACCATCTCTTGTTGCTTTTTGTAATAATTTACTGACACCTTGACCTTGCATCCTAAAAACATCTTTACCTGAATCAATATTTAATTGAGCTGCATCTGTAAAAAATTCTGTAAGTCTTTTTTCTATTTCTTTTGTAGATAGTTTTGACCATGGTTCTGTAGAAAGTTTAGTCATTTCATTACCTAAATCATTATGGTGTAAATTATTACCATACATCATTAAGCTCAAAGCCTTTTGTCTATATGTTTGTATTACTGAATTACCAGGTACAGTGTCTAATATACCTTCTAGAAGATTACTAAGAATCCTATCTTTCTCTTTAATAATCTGTTGTTTGTTCATTACTTTTCGTTAGATGTTATTTCATCAGGTATTTCAAAATCATTTAACTCAAAATCTTCAAGGTCCTTTAAGATTGTTTCCATAACACTTTTTTCTTTATTAGGTGCCATTATCTTGACAACAACTTTAGTGCAGCTTTTACACTATCACTTAGATTAGGTTTAGGCACAACTGTGTTAAGAGGTTCTTGTCCAACTGCTTTCTTTTGTTTATTAACTTGTGCTTCCAACATCTGTCTGACTCTACCATACATTTTACTTTGTGCTTGTAGTGGAACTTGTGTTGTATATTGTGTCATCTCAGGTGGTGTTAGAAAAGGAGTCCTTTGTGGTTGAGGTTGTCTTGGGTCATAACCATCTTCTGGCTCTGGTATTCCTCTGTCAGGTGCATTATCATCTGCAGGAGAACTAGCCATAATTTCTTTCACTTCATTTTCTATTTCTTGTTTTAATTTTTGTGCGTCTGTATTGTTTGGGTCATTAAATTTATTAATAGTTAAAACATATAACTCTTTCATAGCTTCTTTGTAGTCATCTGAGTTTATATCTTTTAACTTTTGTTCTAACATATATTTAAATACAAGTGCATTATCTTTTAAATTTGCTTGTGTCTTAAACCATTCAGCAGCAAACTTCTTTTGTTCACTAGAAAATTTAAGTAAACTTTCTTGTCCTGGTTGTGCAACATTACTTAACAAAACTTTATCTTGTTCATCTGTAATTCCTGGTAATTCAACACCAAGTTCTTTCATGGCTTTATAAATAGCAGGTGCCATTGAATTTAAGTTAGCTTGGAATATACCCCATGAAGGAGATTCTTTATCTAGTGCATCTCTAGTAAAAGGTACACCACCAACTCTTGATTCATAACCAGCTATTGGAACGACATACTCTATGACTTCTTCTGCTATGCCAACACTTTGTAGTGCTTCAATAACTTCTTCTACTGTATAGTTTGTTTCTTCCATCATCCTATCCTTGGTACTGGTTGTGCTTCAGCAGTTTTAAGCCCTGCTAAATTTCTTTGCATCCTGTAGAAAGTTTCATCTTCTACATCTGCTTGTCTTTGTATCTCTTCTCTTGGTTCAAATATTTCATCTAATACATCTTCTCCACCTTCTGTAAGTATATCTACATCTGGTTCTTCTGCTTCCATACCAGGTGTTTGTATCGCTTGACCTGTTGTAACATCATAACTAAGTGAAGGTGCAGAACCTGCTCCTAATCCTGTAAGTGATTGTTTAAACTGCTCTACTGGTCCTTCTACTAATTTACCTGTAATGTATTGTTTCTCATAGTCTGACAAAGGAGCACCTTTTCTAGCTTCTGCTTTTTTCTTTAAATCTTCTACATACTCGTCTAGGGCTTCATCACCAAATGTATATCCTCCACCTAGTCCACCTAAAGCTGCAGCTTGTGTTTGACCTGCTAGTACTTTTAGTCCTGCAGTCCATGTAAAGGTACCACCATTATTCATACTAAATTCCATAGCTGCTTTAAGTCCTTTAAGAAACTCATCATCTATTTCAGCTCCTACAGTTTTATTTAAATCTATAAGACCTGCAGCAGATAATAAATTTTTTGTTTGTACTCTAAGGTAAGGAGTTAATTGTCTTGCTTGTGCTCCTATATCTGTAGGAAAGTAAACATAACTATAAGCAGAACCTGTTCCTAATATATCTCTGCGTTGTGTTTGCCATTCATCACTTGTTAAAAACTCTTCAGCAGAAATTAATTTAACTACTGGTCCTTCTTCTGGGTCAGTTATTCCTGTTTGTACTTCATACTCTTTAAGATAACCATTACCTAATGGTGTCTTAGTTGTTGCACCTGCAGTATCTAAGATACTGGCAATCCTTATATAAAAATCTTCATCTATAGAACTATTGTTTGCTGCTCCTTGACCACTTCCTACTCCACCAAATGGTCCTTGTGGAACAGTTGTATTTGTAGTTGTTTCGTAATGTCCTGGTATATGTACCATATTATCCTTCTAATCCAAATCTCGTAAGCTCGTAAGAGAATACCTTATCAAATATTACCAAAAATTTAGGATTATTTCTTCCTATTTCCTGTGCTTTAGTATACAACTGATTACGAACTTCTTGTGCTTGTATAGTATCACTTGTACTAATCCATCTCATAGCATCTTTTTCTATAGGATAACCCCTACTATCTGCTACAGCATCTATTGCCTGAGCTCTAAAATTGAGATATAAAGCTATTTCATTTCTGTTATCAAAGTTATCTAGTCTTGGGTCCTTAACAGCTCTTTCTAAATAATCTATAAGTACATCATTAGGTACGCCTGTTTCATAATCAGAACCTAGAACTTTGTTTAACTCTGCAGAATTACCATAAGCCATTGGAAACATTTTTTCTAAATCAGCTTCTATTAATGCAAACTTAGCTTTCTTTCTAGCAACTCTTTCTCCTGGGTCAGCAGTACTATTGTCTATAACTTTAGACCAGTAGTCTTTTGTTGCTACTTCTATTGCACTGGCTAAGAATGTTTGTGTAGATACATAAAACTCATCTGGTGTTTTTGGTGAAAACAATCCTAAGTTAGATATATAACTAACTCCACCATAATCAACATTACCCTCATCTAATCCTGGAGCAAACAATGTTAGGACTGGTCCATACTCAGCAGCTAGTTCTGGGTTATCTAAAACAAAATCATACTCTGGTGTAGTTCTTGGTAAGATACCACCTTGTGATATATTCTTACCTTTTAGTTGTAAAGCAGTAGAAGTAAAACCTTCTGACAAATCTCTATTATCTAAACCTAATAGTTTAGCTACTTCTAGCAACGCATAGAACTCACCTTGTGGTCCTAGTGTCATTACATACTCATCTTTAATATCTTGATAGAAACCATGTATAACAGAAAGCTCTACAAAGTTGTTGTACACTAATCCACTATCTTCACCTTTAGTTCCATACCATTCTCCAAATGCAACTTCGTTACCTTCTATTGCGTACATAATAGATAGCCTTGGTATGAATGGGTTTACAAATCTATCCCATGCTTTAAGTTGAAAGAAGTTAGCTGCTAGTGTCATAGCAACAGTTTCTAATGCTTGTTGGTCATCTGCTAAATCTGGTCTTAATATACCTGCTACTTGATAACCAGTGTTTATAGAGGACAACCATTGGTCCTCATCTAAACCTTTTGTATCTAAATTTGTAGCAAGTTGATTGAAAAGATTCTTACCAACTGATGGTATTGTAGTTTCTGCTAATATTCCAGGAATATCTTCAAGAGAATCATACCTTGCACCTGTTAATTCAAATCCACCAAATACATATTTTTCTAAATTCTTTTTAGCTTTAGGTTTATTTTTAACTAACACACCTACAGGTAATGCTATTGCAGGTCCTACTGGTGGGAATAATCCTCCACCACCAACATTTAATGCACTAAGTGGTATTCCTCTTTTAGCAATAATCTTAGAATCAGCAAGTGACATATCATCAGTAAACGCACCTCTACCTTCAGTCTTTACATAATCTTCAAATGGTGTTCCACCTACTGGTACTATTAAATACTTTTCTCCAGAAGGGTCTTCATATATAAAGTTATGTTCTATACCTTTTCTATAACCAAATCCTATTTGTGCTATTGCTTTAGGATTAGCTAAACCTAGGTTGTAATATCTACCTAACACTTCTCGCCATGCTTCAAAGAAAGCAAAGCCTACTCTATATGCTTGTGAGAAAAACCCTCGTTCTGTTAGGTTATATAATAACCTAGAGTGTAACTCAAAAGCATACTCTACAGCTCTTTCATGTAAATCTTCCATAGACATAACTCTTGGTGTAGATGCAGATTTTATATCTGACAAATCTAACATAGATTGATAGTCTCCACTAAATGTTTTTTCATTTAAAATTGGATTAGTTTGTGGTTTTAATATTTTAACAATACCTGCTTTTTCATCTACAATCGCTCTGATTCCTGCAGCTTGTAATACATCATTACCAATAACTGCTCCTGCTCTTGGAGAGGTAATAGCTCTATTAGGCTTCAGTATTTTTTTATTAGAACCTATAAGTAAATCTTGACCTGCTCTTCTTATAACATCAAATGCTCCTGCAGTATTGCTAGGTATAGCTCCTTGATAACCAGCACTAGTTATATTACCTATAGCTTTTTGGTCTGCTAGTATCGCTATGTATTGTGCTTTAGCAAGTGCTTCATCTGTTCCATCTATCACTTGTGCAGCAACACCCTTTTTAATTTTTATAGAAACATCTAAATAAAGTTTGTCATTTTCTATCCAACCACCTAACACATGGTCCTCTTTCTTTAACAATGTTTTATTTTTAATAATAAAATCTTCTATTTGTTTTCTTGTTACAGGAGTATCCAATATTAATTCTCTAGTTTTATATGGTGAAACATAATAACCAGGTATGTTTGTATTATTTTTTCTTCCTAAATCTATACTCCATCCTTCTGGATTAGCTTTTATGTATTCGTATGCTCTATCTATAGCATCTTCTACATCTGCTTTTTTTCTAAGTATTGGTCTTGCTACTTTTTTACCTACTACTCTATTTAATGTACTAATACCTACATCATGGGTTATTTCACCTTGTGCATTTTTAACTTTCTTAGTTGTCTTACCTTTTTGTAATTTTACTTTTAATCCAACAACATTAGGTGTAGAACCATCTATACCTAGAACTTCAAATAATTCTTGTTTAGTTATTGTTTTATCAAACTTACCTTGACTACTAGCTAAATACTCTATGGCATCATCTACTAATGCTTCTGCATCTACGCTTTCATCTAGTGCATTAGTTACTGCTCTAACAAGTGCGTCTCTGTCTGGTATAGAACCATTAATAATAGCTTCTGATTTATTAATAGAAAAGTTATATACACCTATAGCATCACCATCATCACCTAATCTGTAATCAGCTACAGCAGATTGTTTTTTAAATACTTTAAGTTCTGTATTATATAAGTTTAAATCAAAAGTAAGTTCATTATTAAATGTATCTAATCTTTTTAAAGATGTAATTTGTTTTTGTCCATTATCACTGTAAGCAATTATGGATAACGAGTCACCATTATCAAATACTTTAACTGGTACAGTTCTTTCTACTACAGCTAAATCAGGTGCTAAATTTTTAATAGCATTATATTCATCTTGAACTAATCTAAATATTTCATCACTAAGTTTTATAGGAGACTCTGGGTCTTTATGTGCATTCATTATTTTGTTAAGACCTTGTTTAGAAGTGAATGGTATACCTGCTTCTATAAAATGTTCGTAACCTTGTTTAAACAAAGGTACTCTAATTAAATCAGCTTCCATTTGTGCAGTGGCAAAAAACAAACTATCTAATCCTTTTTGAAATGCAGTTCTTTCATCTAATTCTGGTTTCTGTTTTGGCATTTGATTAGGCATATTAGTTTGATTTTTAACTGTAAGTTTTTTCATTTTTGCATTATAAATAGCCAGATTTTCTGGGGTCATAGAATCTGCACTACGCAAATCAACTCTTCCTACTTTACCTGTAGCAATAATATCTATCATATCTGCACTACCACCAGTCACATTGTTTATGCTTTGTACATAATGTTTAGCTAACTCATCATAGTCTTCTGTCTTATATGCAATAGGTAGAGTTCCTCTTGAATACACATTTCTTGACTGCATCATTTTATTTGCTTGTTCTATAATTGCTTGTACTGAAGGAGTCTCTTGATAAAACTTAGCAATATCTGTGTAATCTAAACCTTGTTTCATTAATGCTGCTGTAATCATAGCTAAATCATCATCAATATATTCAAAGAAATATTCTTGTACAGCTTCTATATACTCATCTGACAATTTAAAATCTAACACGCCATCAGGCATAGGAACATTTTTTGTTCCCACTTTATTAATTAAGTCATAACCAGTATCTGGGAATCTTCTACCAAACGCAAATGTAGGTGAAGCAGATGACAACGACTGTAATTCTGGTATACCATATTCTGCACTGTCTTGTAGAACACCTAATGCTTTTCTTACAGGCATAGGTAATTTTTCATTTAATCCTTGTAAACTTTTACTTTTAAATTCCAATGGTCTAGTTATTTTATATGGACCAACTAGAGATGTTTCTGGTGTGTATCCTAATGCTCTAGCTAATGCACCATTTGCATCATTTAATAAGAACCTAAGAAATTTTACAGGGCTTCTAAATGCAGACCTGACACCCAGTAAAGATGCTCTTATGTGTCCATCTACTGTTAGTTTTGCTGGATAAGAAAATCTACCTAGCAACTGTAGTGGGTAAAATACACCTCTTACTATTCCAAATGTTCCTTTTTCTATAGATGACAAAACCTTTTCTTGACCTTTAAACAAGATTCCTGGGTCTCCTAAACCTTTAGAAATAGCTGCTATCTCTGCACCCATAGGAGTCTCTTCATCCCAAAAGGTTCCTCGTTTACCATCTTCAAATGCTTTTCTAGCTTTATCAAATACTTTATCAATACCTTCTTTTTCAATTAATGCTTTAGCTCTTAATCTTCTTCTTTGTGATGTAGTTTTAATTATATCTACTACATCTGGTATCTCTATGCTGTAACCTCTAAATTGATTTAAAAGTTCTATAGAGTTTTTTGTAAATTCTTGTGGTATTTCTATACCTTCTACTTGTCCACTGAATTGTCTCTTTGTAAGAATATCTATCTCATCTACTGGGTAAAACTCATTTGTTCTTGATGGTGTTAAAAAATCTCCTACATCATCACTAAACATTCTTGGACCTTGTTTCATTTTTCCAAAAAACTCTGTTATTTCTCCATCTGATAAACCATACAAATACCTAAGTTGTAATGCACCTTCTGTTCTAAGCAAACCATCATAATAAATATCTTGTGCTTTTGTATACAAACCTTCGTCTGCTGCATTATAGAAATCTATTAACAACTTGTTTAAACGAGTTTGTGGTACTTTAAATACATTTCCAACTCTTGCAAACATTACTACAGCTTCTTGTATGTTTCTTAAATCTACTTGTCCACGATTAGGCAATCTTATATCTGTACCATTTACCATTTCTTTTAATGTAGAACCTAATACTTTATTGCCAGTTGCAGTGATACTGTTGTCTATATCTTTTGCTCCAAATGTATTAATTAAATTATCTGATATTACTTTTGATTGTATTCTAAATTGACCTGTTTTACCTAGAGAAGATTTTCCAAACACCATATCTGATACATAACCATTATTAAATCCATCTATAAGACCTTCTTTAATAATTGCAGGGTCAGTTGCATCAGCTACAGTCTTTGCAAACTTATGATTAAATCCTGAGTTAATCATATTTAAAAATGTAGGTTGATTTGCATTGTTAGCTTCTACAAGAACAGTAGCTATACCATCTAGTATTTCATCATTGTTTTGCCAAAACTCTGCTACAGTTCCACCTTCATCAATAAACCTTTTCATTTCTTTTTGTGCACCAGCAAGTACTTCATCAAATTTCTCTGGAACTTTACCTGCTATTCCTACACCTTTAGCAAACATAACAACTGGGTCTGTGAAATACATAGCAACTAAATTCATAGCACCACCCATAATTCCTGCTATACCTTTGTTAGGGTCAAATGCTACCTTACTTAATTCTTCATCTCTTTCATCTTCTAATTTATCAACAAGTTCATTTTTTTGTGTAATAGATATTTGACCTGTATCAAATGCTTGTTCTGCTTGTAATACTTTTAAATCATATAGTTCTTGCGTTTCTTCATAGATTACATTTTCAGGTGAATATCTACCTGGCATATTTCCTGTAACTAAGTAACTAGCAAAATCTCCTATGTTAGAAGATATTTGTGCTTTTTCATAACCTTCTCTTAACTTTCTATTTTCTGCTACTGGTGTAGACTCACCTAATATATTTAATAAAGGATTTGTTGCTGTTTCTTCTGTCATAATGTCATACCAGTTATTCAAAGCTAAACTAGCTTTTTCTGTTTGTGTAAGTTCTCTTTGCAATTCTTTTTCTTGTATTCGTATTTCATCAAGAGTATTTTCTTTTGTCGCTTGTATAGCAGCTTCTATATCAGTTTGCTGAACATATCCTTCTCCATCAGCATCTACTACACCTTGTGTAGCTAACCATGCTTTTGATTTAACTTCTACATCAACTAAAGAATCTACTGGTGTATCTAAACCAAAGATGTTTAACAAAGTTTCTGGAGCTGTTGTAACATAATTATTTAAGGTTAGTAAAAATGCTCTTGCTCTTACACTTGCTGCTTTCCATTCTTGTTGATTATCATTACGACCTTTTTTTTCAAACTCAATCATGTCTTGTCTAGTAAGACCATCTTCAGCAAGTATCTGTTCTTCGTATTGTGCATAAGGCACACCTAATTGATTGACTACACCTCTCTGAAGAATATCAAAAATGCTATTAAGACCCATAAAAAGAGTGCCTGTCATAAACTTATTACTTTTGTCGTAACCTAAATCTTTTCTTGTTTTCTTTAATATCTCATCATTGTTACGAACTATTTGTTGTACTTTCTTTAGATAATCTGTAATAGCATTTGGTTTGCCATTAGTTAAATTAACTTGTATAGGTTTAGTAGTTTTATATAAGTCATAATATTGTTCTGGTGTAACATTTAACTCTGCTGCTGATACTACTAACTCATCCATTTCTAATGAGTTTAAATCTTTTAAGTCTTGGAAGTTTTGAGTAAGTGCATCTAAATCAGTATTAGCTTTAGTAGCATCTTTCTTTTTAGTATATGCAATACTTTCGTTTTGTTTCTCAAAGAAGTCTTTGTTCCATTTATGATAAATGCTCATTAGAACCTCTGATTAGTTACTGGTGCTTTTTCCTTAATTAACTCTATAAGTATTTGAGTATCTGAACCTACTGGCAAACTAACTGTTTTTTGTGGGTTACTATCAAATGTTCCAGGTTCATCTTCCCTTTCAGTACCTTTAGCAAATATATCTTCTGGTGTATATTGCATAGGTGCTCCACCTTGTGGTAATGCTTCTGCTGTAGAAGATTGATTTACTGCAGCTATCTGTTCTTCTTGTTGTTTGTATCCACCAAATTCATCAGAACCTGGTATAGGTTTTAAAACTAAATCTTGATATGCTCCATCTATTTTAGGTTTTCTACCACCTGGCATTGTTATCATCCTCATCTGGTTCTTCTATTTCAAACCCCATACTTATACTAAACCATACACCAGGTAATGGTGTAGGTAAAATAAATGCACCTAAAGGAACATCCCCTTGTACAAATAAATCTCTAACCATTGTTGAATCAGATTCTATTTCTGGAATATCCCAATCTTCGTTATTTATAATATTAAAAAATCTTGCATTTACTTCTGCTGGGTTTTTAGCCAAGAGGTCCTCCTGGTGGGAGTCCTGGTCCTGCTGATAATTGTTCAGGTGGTAATCCTCCACCTAGTTGTGCTAAAACAGAAGCAATATCTGGTTCACCTTGTGGAACCTGTGGTCCACCTGCACCACCTAAAGCAGCTTCTTGTGGTGTCATTTCTGGTTCTTCTGGTGTGTAAAACTTATCAAGAATCTCTGACATATTTTGTGGGTTTTTTCTTATCTCTATAGCTGCCATAGTTGCTTTACTATCTCCTTGTGCAGCTTGTGCCATTAATGATTCAAATAATACATTCTCTGCTTTTTCAGAGTTAACTCTGTTTTGTACTTGGGATATATTATCTATACCATCAAGGTTCTCTTGTAATGTTTGCATATCTATTACGCCCTGTTGTTTTAGTTGCAGCCCTGTTATTATTTTTTGTGGTTCATCAAATCCTGCCATAACGCCATAGACTCTTCTAGTCTTGTACATTTCAGCAATATCTGTTCCTGGGTCATAAGATTCTTTGAATGCAGTTCCTTTTCTAAATCCTGCAATAGGTTTTCTTTGACCTTTATACATAATCTCATCCCACTCTAATCTCTTAGCATCTACTTCTTCTAGTGCATCAGTTAATACTGTTTGATATTCTCTTACATGTAATGATGCTGACTGTCCTAGTTCTTCTAATCCTCTACCAGTAACAAAAGCATTAGGGCTTTGTCCATCATCAGATACTGGATAAGATGCACCAAGTCTTAAATGTCTTTCAAGTCTATCTATTTGTTGGAACAACTGATAAGGCAAATTATTAGTTGGTTTGCTAACTTGCGAACCAGGTGTCAAGTAATTGACAGCGAATCTACCTTTTCTATATTGTCCAGATTCTATCTCGCCAATGATGTTGGTTTCTGTGAACACAGCATCTTCCATAGCAATAACAGATAGAACATTGATTTTTGCCATATTTGACATCAAGCCAATAACATGATGAAACTGACTTTGCATTTGGTCAAAGCTGTAACGCTTTGCTATGACAAATCTTGGTCCTGATTTAAGAGGGTTAGGAATGAAATCTAATATTATTCTATTTTCAGGTAAGAAAACATAAGTACCTTCTTGGTCATAATACTCTGCAACTACTTTACCTGTACCATCTGCGTTAGCCCATCCTTCGTCATAACTAGAAGCATACGCCATAGTATTATATTCTGTACTTACTTCATCAAGTATTACATTTTTGTGTTTTGGATACATCTCTGCAAGTGTTTTATGAGGTACTCTTTGTACTACAGCCAACTCTGTTGGTTGTTGGTCTACGCCAAAGTATCCTGGATAACATAGATAAGGGTCTCTTATCTCTGCTACTGGATATGGTATTCCATTAGCATCTTTCTTTTCTTTTAGTATCCATACAGCAAAACCATAACCAGGTAACCACCTACCTATTTGTGGTAGTTGTTTTTCTAGTTTTTGCATATCATCATACGCATGTACGATTCTCTCTAGCTTTTCTGCTCTCTTAGTAGCTCTCTCTGAATCTTTATCATTGTATATATCTACTTTTAAATCTGGGGCTCTACCTAATTTTTGTGCAAATCTTTCTAATGCAGACATTAACAAGTTAGGTGCTGGTAATTGTTTGTAGTCCATATCACGCATATCTTTACCTAGTAATGCTTTTAATCCATCTGCACCACCATTCATAATTGCTCTTATGTTTGCTTTATCAGATACAAAATCTGAGTGCATAGCTCTCAGTTCATATACTCTTGAATAAAGCTCGTCAACTGTTTTCATGTTCTCCAAACATCTATATCTATATCTAGCCCTGAGTATCCACTAAAGCTAGGTTCGTATTCCATACCCATTGTAGCAAGTCTTTCTTTTTGTAAACGCCTTATTGTTTTCATTGGAAACCAACTTGCCATAACTAAATCAGATTTCTGTCCAACGCTTCTACTCTTGTTTTGTGCAGAACTAAAATATACTAACTGACTTGTATATAAGTTTACCTTTTCTTGTGCTTCAAAGCTACGATAAGGTAAATTAATTAGCTTTTGTTCAAACAATGGTCTCATAGCTGTAACACCATAAACTGGGTCATGCTTGTTGCCATAAGTTTGTGTACCTTCTAAAAAGATACCATGCTTACCTGCGAACTCTCTAATTGATTTATCTTGTCGTATCGCTCTCTGAAATCCATTCTCTTCAATAACCCAGTGTGCTAGGTTATATTTTTGAAACCAACTCTTTATTATTTCTAATGCTACTGGAATACCTCCACCTAAACTATTCTCCATATCTATCATAAAGAGTTTATCTGTCTGTTGGTCATATCCCCACAAAAACGCAGCTTGGTATCCTGTTGACGCAGGGTCAAGTCCTGCAATAAGTCTTACATTATTTGGTATGTGTCCTATGTCTCTGTTTTGGTCTCTACATTCTTCTATCTCTGGTCTGTCAAATAAACTCATACCATCTGGCATAGCTACATTAAGATACACCATTTCATAGATTGCTCTACCACCTGTAGTCTCTGCAGCTTTCTTTCTATCCATAAGCCATTTGTATGTTCTCTTCTTAGCCCATAACATACACTCTTGATGTAACTCATTATCCCAATCAGATTTTGTACAAGCAGTATCATGTGCTTCTTCTACAATAGTTAACCATGATTCGTTGTCTAACAAGTGTGAATACAAATCGTCATAGTGTTGTCTTGAACCTATTACAACCATAGCTGTATGTTCCTCTTTACGACTTGACAATGTTGTAGTCCACCAGTTTCTTGTGTTCTCTCTTGATGCAGGTTGCATAGTAGAACTGTGGTCCTCAATGTCATCTGCAATAATTATGTCACAGTCACGAGAAAGAATCTTTCCACCTCTACCAATACCTACCATAGTAGGAGATTTAATACCAGTAACAGTACGAGTACCAACAGTAAAACCATTCTGTGACCAAGACTTACCAGTTCTACTTGTAGGTTTAAACTTAGGTCCAGGTCCACATATCTCTTCTATTAATAATTCGTTACTCTCTAGTTGGTCAAGTACAGAACTGACTGCGTTCTTTGAAATCTCTTCGTTACCACCAACCCATAATATTCTTATGTTTGGTTTTGTGCATATTAACCATACTGCAAAATGTATTAACAAATCAGTTTTACCATGTCGTGGTGGTGATAATATCATCTGCTGATTACCATGCTCTATTGCTTCTAAGATAGAATTAATCCATTTGATGTGAAAGTCTGGTGTTTCGTATGGGTCGCCTGTTTCTGTTTGAAAATATCTGTCTCTAAAATTTCTAAAGTCTTCTAATGATTTCTCTGCTACCTGTGGTAACTCCCAGGTCTTTCTTGCTTCTTCTTGTTCTAAATCTTCTATGTATGCTTGATACGCCATAGATACTGCTGCTACAGAAGTTTCAAGTATCTTTGCTACATCTTGTATAGTTGTTTTTTGTCTCAGTATATCTTTACCTAAACCTGATTCTTTTAGGTCGTTATAAACTACACCTCTACGACTTTGTACATTTTGTTTACTAGGTATAACTAATTCGTCTTCTGTTTGTACCCATTCAACACCTTTAGCTTTAGCTCTTTTCTTTTGTGTCTGTATTCTGTTAGCACATCTATCGCTACAATATTTTGTACGCTTACCACTAAGAACTCTTTTACACCCTGCAGCGTAACATAATTTTCTATCTGGCATAACCAGTACACTTTTTATTCATACACTTCATGTTGTCCTTGGGTTTTAGTACCTCTCCACATTTTGGACAGGGTATAGTAATGGTCAATTATTTTTTCTTTTTTTTGGGAAAGCCTTTTTTCATGTTAGCGTAAGCCTTTGGACTAATTGTAGAATTCTTTTTAGACCTACTTGTTCCTGCTTTTTTACGCTTGTTCATGTTGTAGTATAAACCTTTTTTAGCTGCCATAACTCATCCTTACCACATTTTACAAGACCAATATCTTGGACTTGTTTTATCTTTAGCTGTATCACATTTATGTCTTGCTCTGAATGATTTTCTAGCTTCTGGGTTATCTTTACGAATCTCCATATTAGGGTCTCCAAACATAACCTTTTTAACTTTGCCACCATCTTGTACAAAGACTTTAAACTTTTTACGACCATGACCTGGCTCACCCTTACCAATCCTAGATGGACTGTTGAGTTTGACAGATTTACCTTGATACTCAGCCATATTTACTTCTTTTTCTTTTTACCTTTTTTGGATTTTTTCTTCATCCCTTTTGGGTAACCAATACCTTTTGGCATAATTGCTCCTAACTTATAATCTTTATAATAACACAAAACGCCACACATGGTGGCGTTCTGTTCGTACAGTTGTCCAAACTGTTATGAAAAATATAACAATCCACAAAAACATTTCTCTATTACACTGTACACCACATACTGTTCCTAGATGAAAAGTCTTCCTTTCTTATTATAAAATTGAAGCGTATCCTCATACGCAGCACCTGGATTTTCCAGGTACAAGTACTATAGTACGCCCCCTGATTTAGTAGTGAAAAAAATTTTTTTATATATGCCCTCTGTTGCAGTCGTAACATAGATTAGTTTTGCCATCAAGTAAAGTAACCTTGTAGCAGGATTCACAAGTGTATTGGTCCTTTGATTTGCTCATTCTTCTTCAAACTCTCTGCAACCTGCACACACACCATTGATGAGCTCGTCCTCCCAGTAGGGATGTAAGCATATATCACAATCAGTAACATAAATAAAATCCATGTTTGTATCCTAACAGATAAACCCTCTATTGCTAGAGGGTCTATACTGAACAAACAATCAGGAGGGTTTCCTGAAGCTACGAATGTAGCATAAACATTATATCACATTAATTATTTAATAGATAAAAAAAAGGGGGGTTACAAGGTGTAGGCGAAAGGAGGAAACTCCTACTTGTAATACGCAACCCCCTAAAGTAATACTACCATTAAATCTTGTGGTATGATAAGATACAAGTAACAAGCAAGAGGTTCTTCCTGCTTTAAGAAAAGGACCTTTGACAATATACAGTCAATCAAGTGGATTAGCAGGACCATGGTAACTAGCGTAATAGGCTATTACTTCACACATTTAAATGTTACTTATTTTAGTTCATTCTGGTTTTTGGGAGGGAGTGACACAGGGTTAGCTGTACTTACTCCTAGTTTTAATAGACTTACTTTAAAGAGTACTACTACTTACAGTAACAAATGGTACACCCCAATATGTAGTACCACTATATCTTGTACCTACTTAACAGCATATATTTAGAGGGTACATCAACTGTAACTATGGGTAGCAGATTGAACCCCCCCAATGTTATATGCCTATATTATTGGTGTACCCAGTATAAGAATAATTCAGTATGACTAAAACTGTTTAAACAATTACATAGGTATGAATAGATACTGACTGGATTTGTACCAGATTAATTTTAAACAAGAAGGGGGTAGCCCATTAATTAATATCCAGTATTTAATATCCAGTGAACAAGAAAGGAGCTGACAGAGTGGGAAAAAAAAACTAAAAGAAATACCCTGTTTAAACCAGAGTTGTCATATAATGGACTCATGCAAACATATACAGACCTTCTAGACCAACCCACTACATATAGTGGTACTACATCTAGTAGGTCCTTAACAAGAGGAGACGAAATGAAACTAAGTGGAATAATACTAAGTAGAGACCTATGCGAATTGAATGACCATGAGCTAGAAGTCCTATCTCAATCAGTTAGAGAACAGAAGGACGCGAGACAAAAAAGATTCATGGAGCAATTCCATGCTGGTATGCCAATAGCTATTACTACTGCTAGTGGTAAGACTTACCCAGCTTATATCTACAAGACTAAGAAGGCATCCATAGATTACAAATATACTGTGGATGAAGATTATGTAGAATCATATCAAGCTATGAGAACAGTTACAGAGAAAGATTTAAGAACATGGGTAGAGGTTGGATATATCAACCCAGCTTTCTTCTCATCTTTTGAAGGTAGCGATACATATAACTTTGATAACAAGCATGAGATACTAGGGTTATAATATTCTGGAAGGGTGTTTAAACAAGCACCCTTTAGGAATCTTATAAGATTCAAACAAACAAACAAAGAAAGAGGGAAACCTAATGACTACTAAGAAAAAAACACTGAGAGCAAAAGATTACCCAGTATGGGTAAGTGAGTTAAAAGTAAGTAAGAAATCTCCTGAAGAGTATCTAACTTCATTCGCTAACTGGTGTGTGAAGTATGCAATCAAGAATGGTGTTGGAGATATTGATAACCTAGGAGATAAGTTAAGCGTTCACATATCTAATACCAGAGGTAGAAAAACTGTGAGTAATCAAAATCAAGGTAAAGCCATAGGATTATGCTACTCAACTGATTTCTCTGAAGGTAATAGCATAAGAAGAATAGAGATAGACAGA
>Ga0208669_1000150_pt1 | contig 29751 bp, 45 predicted proteins | sample 21_taG_FD_184095 | JGI IMG/M metagenome (GOLD analysis project Ga0208669, IMG submission 184095) | Marine viral communities from the Subarctic Pacific Ocean - 21_ETSP_OMZ_AT15319 metaG (SPAdes) (version 2) | ecosystem: Environmental > Aquatic > Marine > Oceanic | place: Pacific Ocean | collected...
TGCATCAGATTATTATGATATTGTCATGCCGTTGTTTGGTGAGAAAGGTGAAATGGTCACTGAAAAAATAAAACAGTATGATGCTGAACTAGATAGATATGCAGATGGAGGTAGAGTTAATTTTAAAGCGGGAGGAAGTGATCCTAAAACAGGAATGGGTTTTCAAAAAGGAAATACTGGCTTTAGAACAAAAGATGGTGAAGTTAGAAATATAAAAGGTGCTAATCAATTTACTCCTAAAACAACTACACAGATACAAGCAATTATTAATAAACCAGAATATAAAAATTATACACCTACAAGATTTGAAAAAGAAAAAATTTTAACAAGAACAGATACAAAAAATAAAGATGTTGTATTTCAAAAAAAGGGAATTACACCAGCTGATCCTGAGAAACAAAAAACTCAAAAAGCTATAACATCTAAAAAAAGATTAGAACGTTTAAAAAAAATATCTAATCCAAATATAGAAAAAAAGATAGCAGGTAAAGGAGGTCTTAATCTATCTCACATAGGTCAGTATAATACTCCAGTTACTTTGTCTAATTTGGCTTATCTTCCTGCGGATGTAAATATTAAAAGTTATGAAAACTTTGAAAAAAAAATTCAAAATAATTTTAATAAAATACTAACAGTATATAGAAATGAAAAATTAAAACCTGAAGTTAAAACAGAAAAAATAGCTGCTTTAATGAAAGAAGATAGACAACTAAGATCGGATAATCCAAAATATTCAAACATAAAATCTAGAATGTCCATTAGAAGAACTGCATTAGATCCAAGTGGAATTATGATTAAAGAAAAAATTAGAGATCCAAAAATGACTATAGGTAAAGGAGAAGCAGGTTTAAATCTAAAACAAGCAAAACCTAGATCTATTGAAAGAAAAGGAATTTTAACAATGGCTCAAAACGCTTTACAAAGTCTAAAGGGTAAAGGTGCCCCTGGACTAGGTTCAGGTGAATTTAAAGATCCTTTAGGTGGACAAATAGATTTAATTGACGTTCAAAAACTAATTAGGAGACCTGATAATGTCTAAAAGACTAACCACTACAATACCCCCTAAATCAGGACCCATGCCTCAGGGGTTGAATATTAATTATAATACTGTTAAAACAGTTAAACAATCTGGAGAAAAAATAAATGGCGGATATAGACAAATCACTTCCAAACGAAGTAAGAAAAGAATTTGAATTACCTGGTGAAGAAGAAGTTCAAGAACAGGTAATAGAAGAAGTAACAGAAGAACAGCAATCACCTGATGATGTAGAAGTCACAGAGAATGAAGATGGTTCAGTTGATATTAATTTAGATCCAAAAGCTGCGTCACCAGAAGGTGGTGATGAGCATTATTCAAATTTAGCAGAATTTTTACCTGACGATGTTTTAGGAGAATTATCTTCTGACTTAAATAATAAATATATGGACTACTCTTCTTCAAGAAAAGAGTGGGAACAAACTTATACTAAAGGATTAGACCTTTTAGGTTTTAAATACGATAATAGAACAGAACCTTTTGCAGGTGCATCAGGTGCAACACATCCAGTATTAGCTGAAGCAGTTACACAGTTTCAAGCGCTAGCTTATAAAGAATTATTACCAGCAAATGGTCCAGTTAGAACTCAAGTTTTAGGAATGCCTACTCCTGATAAAACACAACAAGCAACTCGTGTTAAAGATTTTATGAATTATCAAATAATGGAAAAGATGAAAGAGTATGAACCAGAGTTTGATCAAATGTTATTTAATTTGCCACTCGCAGGTTCTGCTTTCAAAAAAGTTTATTATGATGATATGGAACAAAGAGCAGTATCAAAGTTTGTTCCTGCAGATGATTTAATTGTTCCGTACACAGCTACCTCATTAGATGATGCGGAAGCAATTATTCATCGAGTAAAAATTTCTGAAAACGATTTAAGAAAACAACAAGTAGCAGGTTTTTATAAAGATGTAGAAATTGGAAAACCTCAAGACAAAGAAACTGATGTTGAGAAAAAAGAAAGAGAACTTGAAGGAGTTACAAAAACAAAAGATGAAGATGTATTTACATTATTAGAATGTCACGTTGATTTAGATTTAGAAGGTTTCGAAGATATGAATCAAGAGACTGGTGAGCCCTCAGGAATTAAGATTCCATACATAGTAACTTTTATAGAAGGATCTCATGAAATTTTATCTATTAGAAGAAACTATGAAATAGGTGATCCAATGAAAAGAAAAGTACAATATTTTGTACACTTTAAATTTTTACCAGGACTTGGTTTTTATGGTTTTGGTTTAATTCACATGATCGGTGGATTATCAAGAACTGCAACTTCTGCATTAAGACAGTTATTAGATGCAGGAACTTTATCTAACTTACCTGCAGGTTTTAAAATGCGTGGTATTAGAATTAGAGACGATGCACAATCAATTCAACCCGGTGAGTTTAGAGATGTAGATGCACCTGGTGGAAATTTAAGAGATTCATTTATGATGTTACCATTTAAAGAACCATCACAAACTTTATTAAGTTTAATGGGTGTTGTAGTGAACGCTGGTCAAAGATTTGCATCGATTGCAGATTTACAAGTTGGTGATGGCAATCAACAAGCAGCAGTAGGAACAACAGTTGCTCTACTTGAAAGAGGAAGTAGAACAATGTCAGCAATTCACAAAAGAATTTACTCAGCTCTTAAAAATGAATTTAAAATTTTAGCTAGAGTATTCAAGTTATATCTACCACAAGAATATCCGTATGATGTCGTTGGGGGTCAAAAAATGATTATGAAATCTGATTTTGATGATAGGGTAGATATAGTGCCAGTTGCTGACCCTAACATTTTTTCTCAAACACAGCGTATTTCACTTGCGCAAACGGAACTCCAGCTGGCACAATCTAATCCACAAATGCATAATATGTATTCTGCTTATAGAAATATGTATGAAGCATTAGGTGTAAAAGATATTGATCAAGTTTTAATTAGACCAATGCAACCAATGCCAAAAGATCCTGCATTAGAACATATTGATGCATTAGGTGGAAAACAGTTTCAAGCATTTCCAGGTCAAGATCATAGAGCACATATAACTGCTCACTTAAATTTTATGGCAACAAATATAGCTAGAAATAATCCAATGGTAATGGCAAGCCTTGAAAAAAATATTTTTGAACATATTAGTTTAATGTCTCAAGAACAAATCGAATTAGAATTAAAAGATGAATTAGTTCAAATGCAACAAATGCAACAACAAATGCAAATGATGGCACAACAAAACCCACAAGCTGCTCAACAAATGCAGATGCAGTTTATGATGATGCAACAAAGAGTGGAAGCAAGAAAAGCACAACTAATTGCTGACATGATGGAAGAATTTATGAATGAAGAAAAGAAAATTACTTCACAATTCGATAATGATCCTATTGCTAAATTAAGATCAAGAGAATTAGACCTTAGAGCACAAGAAAATTATAGAAAAGAACAAGAGTCTAAAGAAAAAATAAACCTTGATAAGATGAGAACAATGATGAATCAACGAAATCAAGATGAAAAACTAGAACAAAATGAAGAATTAGCAAATTTAAGAGCTGATACGTCAATTGAAAAGACAATTTTAAGCAAAACTATACCTAGTGCAGACTCAATGATGAAGAATACTGAAAATATGGTTCCAAATGTTGAAATCATGCGTAAAGGTTAGTGACAATTAGTAAAAAAACAGTTAAAATAAAAAAATAAGGAGACAATTATGGAAAAATTAGACAATATTAAAGAAGTTAAGGTTGGTGAACAGCAAACTGAGATTGATCCAAGATCAAAAACTACTGCTGACAAAGCTTTTAACTTAATTGGTACTGGTGGACCTGAAGAAGAAGTTCAAGGTCAAGGTGCAGTACTAGCAGACAAGAAAAGAAAATCAAAAGCTTACTAATATGTGGTTTTCGGCAATTAAATTAGCCGCACAAGCAGGCACTCACATTTTCAAAAAACGTCAAGAGACGAAAATGCTCATGGCGGATGCACAAATGATGCATGCAAGAAAAATGGCCCAAGGTCAGGAAGCTTACCAAGGCAAACTTCTTGAGGCAAGACAATCGGACTGGAAAGACGAGGCGGTGCTCATAATATTATCGGCTCCAATTTTAATTTTGGCGTGGGCAGTAATATCGGATGACCCAACAGCGATGGACAAGGTAAAATTGTTCTTCGACATGTTCTCGCAGCTCCCGTCATGGTTCACAAATTTATGGATACTTGTCGTGGCGTCAATTTATGGTATAAAGGGAACACAAATTTTTAGAGGAGGAAAAAAATAATGAATAAAAAAAAGATACCAGCAGGTAAAAAAGGAAAAGGTTTAAGAGCTTTAAAAGAAAAAGCACCAGAAGTTGCAAAAAGAATGGGATATAAAAAAGGAAAAAGGGTTTCTAAGTAATGGCTAAACTTTGTGCAAAAGGCAAAGCAGCCGCTAAAAGAAAATTTAAAGTATATCCTTCAGCATATGCGAATATGTATGCTTCAGGAGTTTGCTCTGGAAAAATAAAACCAGGTGGTAGAAAAAAAGCTGCAGATGGTGGTTTGATGAGAGCTGGTTTGGCTAGAAGAAAAAGAGCGGCGTGTGCGTAGGAATTTTGCCGAAGGTGGTTTAAGAAAATGGGTATCAGAGAAATGGGTAGACATTGGAGCACCGAAGAAAGACGGCAAGTATCAACCATGCGGGAGAAGCAAGGGGAGCAAAAGGAAGTATCCAAAATGCGTACCACTTGCAAAAGCCACACGGATGACAAGTGGACAAAAGGCGAGTGCTGTCAAACGAAAAAGAGCAGCAGGTAATCCAGGTGGTAAACCAACTAACGTAAAAACATTTACAAAGAAAAAATAATGAACTTAGAAAAAGATTTACAAAAATTAAGAAAAGAAAAAGCATTAAAAGAATCTGCTATTGCTCAACTTAGAAAAAGAAGTAAAGACTCTGTTGCAAGACCTAGAGCAGAAAAAAATATTTTATCAACTAGTCCAGAGATGCAAAAAATATAATGAATAAATATAATAAAAAACAAGATGTAAAAGATTTTGTTCTTGAAAAGAAAAAAGAAAAACTACCTAAAGGATTAAGAATGGATACCTCTACAGGTGAGGGAGCAAATATTACTAGAGTTGAAAAAGCAAAAGGTGGATCAATTAGAAAAACTACTAAAGGTAAAGGTGCTAATTACAGACCTACTAAATCAGGGGCTGGTATGACTGCTAAAGGTGTAAGAGCTTATAGAGCAGCAAACCCTGGATCAAAATTAAAAACAGCAGTAACCGGTAAAGTTAAAAAAGGTTCAGCTGCAGCAAAAAGAAGAAAGTCATATTGTGCTAGATCACTTGGTCAACTTAAACGATCTTCTGCTAAAACTAGAAACGATCCTAATTCTAGAATTAGACAAGCTAGAAGACGTTGGAAATGTTAGATAAATTTATATATAATTTTTTTGGAATATTGGATAGCACTATTGCTAAAATAGAAACGTGTGCTATTAAATGTACTGAATGGTGTTGGCATTCAAGAGTTAATTTATTACGAAAAAGGAGAAAGAAAAATGTTAAATGAAGAACTTACTGTATTAAACAAAATACAAAGATTGCTCAAAGAACAATACCAATCTATTGGAGATAATATGATTGGTGGAGGTGTTGACAATATGGAAAAATACAAGTATATGATGGGACAGGCACATGCCTATTTAAGAATATCACAGGAAATATCAAACCTGCTAAATCCTAAGGAGGAAAAAAATGATAGTGAAAGACCAGACAACGTCGTCGACTTCGGACAATCCGAAGACTAAATCGGCATTATTAGATAAATACGAAAAACAAAACCAAGATGCTCATCAAAAAGAAGTAGATGGTTACGAACGTTTAAAGAAAAAAGAATCAAATAAATTACCTCAACCAACCGGTTGGAGATTAGTTGTTCTGCCATTTAAAATGCCAGAAAAAACTAAAGGTGGATTATACCTTGGACAAGATACACTAGAGAGACAACAAGTAGGTTCTACTTGTGGATTAGTTCTTGCTATGGGACCACATTGTTATGACAAAGAAAAATTTCCTGAAGGAGCCTGGTGTAAAAAAGGCGACTGGATAATTTTTGCAAAATACGCTGGATCAAGAATCCAGATAGATGGTGGGGAAGTAAGATTGCTAAATGATGATGAAGTTTTAGCAACCATCGATAATCCCGAAGATATACTTCATCAATATTAATAAACATAGGAGGAAACTATGCAACAAGAAGAAAACAAAACAGTAGATATAGATACAACTGGTCCATCAATGGATGTTGATATCGCTGAAGAAAAAGATCAAACAGAAATTGAACAGCCGGAAATAAAAGAAGAGCCGACTGTAAGACCTGTTGTAGACGAAACAATACCTGAAGATAAAACTCATGAAAATGAACGTGAGATTAAATTAGAAGAAAATGTTTCACAAGAAACACCAAAAGAAGAAGATGAATTAAAACAATATTCTGAAGGTGTTCAAAAAAGAATAGCAAAGCTTACTAAAAAATGGAGAGAAGCTGAGAGACAAAAAGAAGAGGCTTTAACTTATGCTGAAAGAGTTATGTTGGACAAGAAAAAAGCTGACGAAAAACTTTCGAAGTTAGAACCTGGATTTTTAAAGTCTACAGAAGAATCTATTGTATCTGGATTAGAATCTGCAAAAGCAAGATTAGCTGCTGCTAGAGAAGCAGGAGACATCAATGCTGAAGTAGAAGCTCAGACTATGATTTCTGAACTAGGTTATAAACAAGCTAGATTTTTAGAAGCTAAAGCAAATCAAGAACAGGAAAGTAAAGTTAAAGAAACTGAGGTTAAAGAACCTCAAGTTAATTTAAACAGACAAGAAGTAGCACAAGGAACACCTGATCCTAAAGCTTCATCATGGGCAGAGAAAAACACATGGTTTGGTAGGGATAGCGCTATGACCTATACTGCTTTTGATTTACACAAAAAACTAACAGAAGAGGAAGGTTTTGATCCTCAATCTGATGATTATTATTCTGAAATAGATAAAAGAATAAGACTTGAATTTCCCCATAAATTTGTTAATAATGAACAAAAGGTGGAAACGGCCAAACCTGTACAGACAGTTGCATCTGCAAAAAGAAGTACTAAATCTGGTCGCAAAACTGTGAGACTCACTTCATCACAAGTAGCAATAGCTAAAAAATTAGGAGTGCCGCTAGAAGAATATGCGAAACAATTAAATATCACGAAGGAGGGATAAGCATATGGAAAATAATAATGACAAAAGAACCTCGCGTGCGAGTCAAACTAGAGAAAAAACAGCTCAAAAAAAAGTTTGGTCTCCACCATCAAGTTTAGATGCACCCCCTGCACCGGCAGGTTTTACGCACAGATGGATTAGAGCAGAAACCTTAGGATTTCACGACACTAAGAATGTCGCTGGAAGAATAAGATCAGGATACGAATTAGTTAGATCTGATGAATATCCAGATTCTGATTATCCACAAGTGGAAGACGGTAAATATAAGGGAGTGATCGGAGTTGGTGGCCTTGTGCTGGCAAGGGTACCGGAAGAAATCGCAAAACAACGTACCGACTATTATACAAAACAAGCTCAGGATAACGTTGAAGCAGTTGACAACGATTTAATGAAGGAACAGCACCCAAGTATGCCAATCAATATTGATAGGCAAACGCGTGTAACTTTTGGTGGTAGCAAGAAATCCTAATTAAAGAATTTCTAAGCCAACAAAGTACACTTAAACTAAACATGTCTAAGGAGGACAAATACTATGGCAAATAAAGACGCCGCTTTCGGTTTGAAAGCAATTGGTAAAGTCGGACAGAATAGAGACAATCAAGGTTTAAGTGAATATGATATTGCAGCTTCTGCAACAGCTATTTATCAAGGAGATCCAGTGGAAATGTTAGCTACTGGAACTATTGGTGTAGCAGCAGCGGGAGACGTTTTATTAGGCTCACTAAACGGTGTATTCTATACTGACGCTTCAACTTCAAAACCTACATGGGCTAATCACTTAGCTGCATCTAACACTGCAACTGACATTGTTGGATTCGTAAGTGACGACCCTTATGAAAGATTTGAGGTTCAATCAAATAACACAGGTGCTTCTGCACAAACTGATATTGGTAATGTAGCTAATATCGCGTATGCAGCAGGAAGTTCACCTAACTACGTTTCAAAAGTTGAATTAGATGATGCAGATCTAGCAACTACTGATGGTCAATTAAAGGTTATCGGTGTTTCTAAAGATCCTGCAAATAATGATATATCAGCAGCAAATGTGAATTGGGTCGTAACGATCAATGAACATTTCTTGAAACAAACAGCCGGAATATAAGGAGAATAATTATGGCGATATCACGAGGACAACTAGTTAAAGAACTAGAGCCAGGTTTGAATGCTTTATTCGGTCTGGAATATAAACGTTATGAAAATCAGCATGCTGAAATATATACTACTGAGTCTTCAGACAGAGCGTTTGAAGAAGAAGTTATGTTATCAGGTTTTGCTCAAGCACAGACAAAAGCTGAGGGTTCTGGTGTAACTTTTGACAATGCTCAAGAGACTTACACTGCTAGATACTCTCACGAGACTGTAGCTTTAGCATTTTCAATCACTGAAGAAGCGGTTGAAGATAACCTATACGACAGACTTGGCAGTAGATATACTAAAGCACTAGCTAGATCTATGGCGAACACAAAACAAGTTAAAGCGGTTAACCCATTAGTTAATGGTTTTGGTACATTCACTTCAGGTGATGGTTCTGCATTATTTGCAACTACTCACCCAACTATTAGTGGAACTGTATCTAACACATTAGCAACGGCTGCCGACTTGAACGAAACTTCATTAGAGCAATCATTAATTGACATCAATGCGATGACAGACGAAAGAGGTCTAAAAATCGCAGCAAGAGGTGTTAAAATGATTATCCCTTCTGAACTTCAGTTCACTGCTGAAAGACTTATGAAGTCTCAAGGTAGAGTTGGTACTGCTGATAATGACATCAATGCAATCGTTTCTATGGGAATGGTTCCTCAAGGTTACAGAGTGAACAATTTCTTAACTGATCCAGATGCATTTTACATTATCACTGACGTGCCTAATGGTATGAAGTACTTTGAAAGAGCAGCTATTAAAACTGCTATGGAAGGTGACTTCGATACTGGTAACGTAAGATACAAAGCTAGAGAAAGATACTCATTTGGTGTATCTGACTTTAGAGGTATTTTTGCATCACCAGGTGCATAATAATTAATAAACTTGAGGCGGGACACAATCCCGCCTCATTTAAAATATAGAAAGAAAAAATGACTCAATACAAATACTTAATAAAAATATTTACAAAACATCTTCAAACTAAATTTGAAATAGAAAGTGAAAAAGAGATAAATAATGCGGATGAGCTAAATAAACCCATTATTGACTTTTTAGGAAAATCTGATATAAAATGGGAACAAAATGATATGCAATACACTAGTACTGCAAATGATTTTTATATAACCTATGAGGAGGTTACAAATGGCTCAGGACAACATGGTACTGTTCGCAAAGAAACTGAAACTCGAGTCTAATTGGAACGAGTTATTTCTTGAGAACAAAGGAAAAATAACACCAGAAATGTCTGTTCTAGGTGATGAGATCAAAAGAGTAATTAGATCAATCATCAGAGAACAAGAAGCACAAGTTCACAATAATCCTAGAGATGGTGAAGTTCACCTTTTCGCTGGTTAATTAGAACTTAGACATTATTGAAAACGTCAATCATTCCTAGGGATCTCTTGCACTCTATACAAATCTAGTATATAAATTAATCACTATACATAAATTAATTCTACATAGACGAGTATAGTCGACGGCCTAGAGACTATGTAGAAATAACTAGGAGGATACTATGGCAAATACTACATTTAGTGGACCAGTATTATCAGATAATGGTTTTATTGTTCCTACTTTCACATTAGCAACTTTACCTACAGCAACAGCAGGTTTATTAATCTATGTTTCTGACGCAACAGGTGCATCTTTAACAGGATCTCTTTGCTTCGGTAATGGCACTAATTTTGTAGATGTTACTACAGGTGCTGCAGTAGCATAATTAATTATAGAGCTCCTTCGGGAGCTCTTAAATTTTAGGAGAAAATAAAATATGAAATCAGACGTAAAAGCGGTAAGAGTTTCTGGTACGGGTGCTGTCTTCGCTGGAAGAACAAGATTAAGAGGACTTATTCTTGCTTCAGATGGTGGCGGTGCAGGTTCAATAATCTTACAAGACAATACTGATAGTACAACTTTATTCCAAGGAGACTGTCCAACGGGAGATGTCTTTGCATTTAATATTCCAGAAGATGGAATTTTATTTCCTGGAGGAATGAAAGTTTCTACTATTACAAATATTGAAGGCGCAACATTACTTATAGATAAGTAGGAGGCTGAATGGCAACTTCCGGAACTACAACCTTTGAATCAGGTTTTTATATTGATGATGTAATCACTGAAGCCTATGAAAGAATAGGTAGATTTGATTATTCAGGTAACGATATAAAAACAGCTAGACGTTCTTTAAACATAATGTTTCAAGAATGGGGCAATAGAGGTTTGCATTTTTGGGAAGTAAAAAATAATTCAATTACATTAGTTGATGGTCAATCAGAATATACAATGTATAGATCAACTGCTGATGGTACATCAGATGCAACAGCTGTTTATGGTGTAGATGATATTCTAGAAGCTGTTTATAGAAATTCTTCAGGTGTTGATTTTTCTTTAACAAAAATTAATAGATCTAATTACCAAGGTCTATCTTCTAAAACACAAGAAGGAACTCCAACACAATATTTTGTACAAAGATTTATTGATAAAGTAACTATCACTTTATATTTAACTCCAGGATCCACTGAAGCCGGAAACCTGCTTAACTATTATTATGTTAGCCGGATTCAGGATGCAGGGGCCTACACAAACAACGCAGATGTACCATATAGATTTGTACCTTGTATGGTATCAGGACTTGCATATTATTTATCACAAAAATTTAAACCAGAATTAGTTCAACAAATGAAACTACTTTATGAAGATGAATTAAAAAGAGCATTAGAGGAAGATGGTTCTTCTTCTAGTACATTTATAACCCCTAAAACTTATTATCCAAATGTCTAGATCAAACGGAAAATATGCACAATTTATTTCAGACAGATCAGGTATGGCTTTTCCATACAAAGAAATGGTTGTTGAATGGAATGGATCACGTGTACACACATCTGAATTTGAACCTAAGCAACCACAATTAGAACCTAAACCAACTGTTGCTGATCCACAAGGTTTACAATTTGCAAGACCGGCTAGGGTTGAACCTGCAACGGAAAGTTTATTATCAAGTAACCCATTTAATTTTACTTCAGGATCAAGCATTGTAACTGTCACAGAACTTAATCATAAAAGATCTACAGGTAACACTGTTGTATTTAGAAATGTAGATGGAAGTCCAGGAGGATTAGCTTATTCAGTGTTTGAAAATACTTCAGGATTTAGTATAACAGTTATAGATACAAATAGTTATAGTTTTGATTGCGGAAGTAATGCAACATTAACAGGAGACTCAGGAGGAATGACTGTGACCGCTGGTCCAGTTACATTAACACCATAATGACATACGCAGAATTAGTACAAAAAATTAGAGATTACACAGAAGTAGATTCAAATGTTTTAACATCTACTATCGTTGATGGAATTATTAGTGATGCAGAATTTAGAATATTTAGAGATGTAGATTCTGATAATAACAAAAGATATGCAACAGCTAATTTAATTGCGTCACAAAGATTTATTGATATGCCCGCTGATTTATTAATTGTTAGATCTGCACAAATTGTTGATGGTGGAGCAGGTGGAACTAGAAATTTTTTAGAATATAGAGACACAAGTTTTATGTCTGAATATAATTCAACCGGTGCTACTGGAGAACCAAAATATTACAGTATGTGGGATAAAGACACTATTGTTTTAGCTCCTACACCTAGCTCAACTTATGAAATTCAGTTAAACTATATCTTGAAAGACCCTGGTTTATCTGCTACAAATACGACAACATACATCAGTAAGTATTTTCCCAACGGACTATTGTATGCATGCTTAGTTGAAGCATTTTCTTTTTTAAAGGGGCCAAATGATCTCTTGCAATTATACGAAGGAAAGTATAAACAAGTAGTTGAAGGCTTCTCTATAGAACAAATGGGAAGACGAAGACGAGATGAATATCAATCAGGTGTTCCTCGAGTCGGAGGCAAATAAGGAGATAAATTATGGCTATAACACAAGCAATTGCAAATGCGTTTAAAAAACAACTATTAGAGGGAGATGCAAATTTCAAAAACTCTGGTGGTGACGTTTTTAAACTAGCTCTTTACACTTCTTCAGCAACTCTAAACTCAACAACTACTGCCTACAGTGCAACTAATGAAGTTGCTAACAGTGGTCAGTACACAGCAGGTGGAAGCAATTTAACAGGTCAAAGTGCAAATATTGGAACCGGAACAGGTAAAGGTGTTGCATTCGTTGACTTCGCAGATTTATCTTTCACAGGTGTAACGTTGACAGCTAGAGGTGCATTAATCTATAACACATCTTCTGCAGTTACTAATGCAGCGGTTGCAGTTTTAGATTTTGGAGCAGATAAAACAGCTACATCAGGAACTTTCACAGTACAGTTTCCAGCAGCAACTACTTCAGCGGCTATATTAAGAATCTCTGGATAATAGGAGTTTTAAATGGCATTAGTCGTTAATGATAGAGTTAAAGAAACCTCTACCACTACTGGTACGGGTACCTTTTCTCTTGCAGGAGCAGTAACAGGTTTTGAAACATTTGTAGCTGGTATTGGTAATAGTAACACAACTTACTATGCGATTGTTAATACTAACAATGGTGAGTTTGAAGTAGGTTTAGGTACTGTAACCGATGGTACACCAGATACTCTTGCGAGAACTACAATTATATCATCATCAAATTCTGATAGTGCAGTAGATTTTTCTTCTGGTACTAAAAATGTATTTGTAACTCTTCCTGCATCAAAATCAGTCATACTAGATTCAAGTGGAAACATTTCTGCAAACAATGGAAGTAATTTAACAAATTTAAATGCAGATAATTTAGCTTCGGGAACAGTTCCTGATGCAAGATTCCCAGCAACTTTACCTGCACTTAACGGAAGTGCATTAACAAATTTAGATGCAGCTAATTTAGCAACTAATCTAGTTCCAACTGCAAGACTAGGAACAGGAACAGCTTCATCTACAACTTTTTTAGCAGGGGACCAAACTTACAAAACTATTACTGCAGATATTACAGCAGTAACGGCAGGTGATGGTTTAACAGGTGGTGGATCTTCTGGAGATGTTACATTAAACATTGGACCTGGAAACTTAATTGATGTTCAAGCAGATCAAATAGATGTTGATCTTTCAGAATTAACTACATCTACATCAGACGCTGATGGAGATTTTTTTGCTGTTGTTGATAGTGCTAATGCTCAAAAAAAATTAACAAAAGGCAATATTGCTATTTCAGGTTTTAATAATGATAGTGGATTCATTGACGGATCTTCTTTAAATGCTTCAAATTTAGATTCTGGAACAGTTCCAAATGCTAGATTAAGTTCTATTCCAAATGGATCTTTAGCAAATAGTGCAATTACAATTAATGGAACATCTACATCGTTAGGTGGTTCTATTAACGTTGGTGACATCACAGGAGTTACAGCAGGTACATTATTAGATGGTGGTGGAACTTCAGGTACTGTTACATTAAACGTAGATTTATCAGAACTTGCAACTTCTACAGCAGATACAGATGGTGATTTTTTTGCTGTAATTGATAATGCTAACGCACAGAAAAAATTAACTAAGGGGAATATTAATATTTCAGGATTTAACAATGATAGTGGATTTACAACAAATACAGGAACAGTAACTTCAGTTACGGGTGGAAATGGATTAACTGGATCTGTTACAACATCAGGTTCGTTAGCTGTAGGTGCAGGAACAGGTATTGATGTAGCTGCAGATTCTATTTCTGTTGATGTATCAGACTTCATGTCAAATGGTTCAAACAATAGAGTTCTAACTGCAACTGGTGCAGATGCTATGAATGCTGAATCAAACATGACATTTGATGGAACTGATTTAAGTATACCTCAAAATATTGTTCACCTCGGTGATACTAACTGTTATATTGGATTTCATACAACAGACCAATGGAGAGTTGTAACAGGTGGTACTGAAAGACTTGAAGTAAATAATTCTTACATTACAGCAGCAAGAGATCTTGTTCCCGGTGCTAATGACACATATGATTTAGGAGCTTCTGGAAACGTGTGGAGAAACATATACACTGGAGACTTACATTTATCTAACGAAGCAAAAGATGAAGGTAATACTGTTGATGGTACAAAAGGTAACTGGACTATTCAAGAGGGTGAAGAACACTTATATATTTTAAACAATAAAAATGGTAAGAAATATAAATTTAAATTAGAGGAAATGTAATGATTTTTACTTTTGATAAAAAAGAATATGATAGCGAAAAATTATCTGATGAAGGTAAAGTATTTTTAAATAAGCTTCAAAACATAGCTATAAAAAAGAATGAATTAACTATTCAATTTACTGACTTAGAAGTGTTACAAAAACATTATTCTGAAATACTTAGAAAAGAATTACCTACAGAAAAAAAAGAAGAACAAAAAACAGGAGCCTAGTTTATGGCCCTAGGAGTCACCGCATATTCAGAAGCTGCTTTCAGCACGGAAGATTCAGATGTAATTATATATGCATCTGGTATAGAAATGACTATGCAGGAAAATACTCCTGCTATCACAGCTGATGCAAACGTACCTGTTACAGGTCAACAATTAACTTCTACAGAAGGAACTGTTGCAACTTTTTCTGGTGCCCTTGTTCCTGTTACCGGAGAAACTTTATCAGGAACTTTAGGAGATGTAACAGAATCTTCAGCAGATGCAGATGTTCCTGTAACTGGTTTTGAATTAACTACGAATGTAAATAATCCTACACATGATACATTAACAGCTTTTGGTGAAGCACCTTTTGCTACACTAAGTCCAGCTACATTTAATATTCCTGTTGGAGTAGAAGCTACTGTAGGTGGTATTGGTGTAGGAACTGAACTACCTATGTCATTAGGTAATGTTGCAGCTATAGGTACAGGTGAAGTTTTACTTTCTGGTCAAGAATTAACTATGCAGGAAAACAGTTCAACTGTTACTGCAGATGCAAATATTTCTATAACAGGTCAAGCTTTAACTGCAACAGAAGGAACTTTAATCCTAGACGCAAATACATTTGCTTCAGTTAGTGGTGAAGCAATGACTGCAGAAGAAGGAACAGTGGATCCTTCTCCAGACGCTTCCGTCGTTGGTATTGGAATGTCTGCAGCGTTAGGTCTTGGAACAGTTACAGCAGGAGCTAATATAGATGTAACAGGTGAATTATTAACAGCAGGAATAGGAAGTTTAACTGTAACAGCAGATGCCAACACAGATGTAACAGGAGAATTATTATCAATAGCTGCAGGAACTGTTGTTGCTTCTGCTAAGGTTGATGTTGCAGTTACTGGTCAAGAAATGACTGTGCAAGAAAATTCTTCAACAGTCACTGCAGATGCAAACGTTTCTGTAACTGGAATAGGATTTACAGCAAATCTTGGTACAGCTGTCTTAGACGCTAATACTTTAGTAGATTTAACTGGTCAAGAAATGACCATGCAAGAAGGTCAAGCAGATGCTACAGATTCTGTTGCTAGACCAACCGGTATAGCCATGACAATTGCTTTAGGAGACGAAAAAACCATAGTCTGGACTGAAGTAGATACCGGATCTACATCAACATGGACAGAGGTAAATCAAGGCTCTTCTGGTACTTGGACAGAAGTTGACACTGCTGCATAAATGAAATATTATAATATAATTTAAGGAACTTAAAATATGGCAAACACTACATCATCTAATTTAAAATTAACTGTACAAACAACTGGAGAAAATTCAGGAACTTGGGGTCAGATAACTAATACTAATTTACTTATATTAGAACAAGCAATTGGTGGTTATCAATCAATTGGAATTACTTCAGCAGCAACTTTAACTTTTTCTAATGGTGTTGTATCAAATGGAAAAAATCAGGTTATAAAACTAACAGGAACTATATCAGGAAATAAAAATGTAGTTATTCCAGACTCTATTGAAAAAACTTATATTATAGAAAACGCTACAACAGGTGCTCACACTGTAACTTTTAAAACAAGTTCTGGAACAGGGGTTACTTGGTCTGCAACAGACAAAGGAACTAAAATTTTATACTCTGATGGAACTAATGTTGAAGAAGGATTAAGTTCAGTTGGAGGTGTAACAGCTACAGGACATCTTGTTCCAGGAGCCAATGATACCTACGACTTAGGTGCATCAGGCAATGTTTGGAGAAACATATATACAGGAGACTTACATTTATCAAATAAATTTAAAGAAAAAGGTAATATAGTTGATGGAACTAAAGGAAATTGGACTTTACAAGAGGGTGAAAGTGATATATTTATGATAAATAATATATCTGGAGAAAAATTTAAAATTAATTTATCTAAGATAGAAGGAGATAAATAATGGCTATTGTATCAGGTGGAACTACAGTTATTAATAATGGTGCTTTTATAGGTGTTGAAGGAATTCCTACAGGAACAATTGTTCCTTGGACAGATTCAACAATTGCAACAGGTTTTTTAGAATGTAATGGTGCAGCCGTTTCAAGATCAACTTATGCAGATTTATTTGCAGTGGTAGGTACAACTTATGGTGCAGGTGATGGATCATCTACTTTTAATCTTCCTGATTTACAAGACGAAGTTGTTGTAGGTAAATCAGGTAATAAAGCATTAGCATCAACTGGTGGAGCAAACACTGTAACTTCAACTGGAAACGTTGCAGGTTCAACAGCTAACGCAACTTTATCAACATCACAACTTGCTAGCCACAGCCACAGTGCCGCAGCTACAGCAGGACGAAGAAATGATTCCCCAGCGCCTAATAGTCTTGCTACAAATAGTAACACTGGAAATGCTGGTTCAGGTTCTGGTCACTCACATAATATGAGTGCTAACTTTGCAGGAGATGCAACTTCAGTTGTTCAACCTTATCTAGCATTAATATATATAATTAAGACGTAGGAGAAATATGGCAACAAACTCAAATTGGACAGTGGTATTTGAAGATAAGTTAATTATTAATCAAGATGTTAAAATAGATGGACATTCCGTTGGTTATAATATTGATGATGATTCTTTTTGGAACGATTCAAAATGGTCAAACATATGGGCTATTCAATATAAGGATGATAATCTTGACTACAATGATACAATAGAATTTAGAGACGATACACCTCATACAACATGGACTGAAGCTGGCCTAGGTGATTTTCATGCTCAATTTGTAACAAAGTGGGAAAATGCTCATTTAGCTAGATTACAGAGTGATTGGGACAATGATAATGAACTTGTAGAAGAACCAAAGGGTTCAGAATCATATAGAGATGAAACTTCTGCTGAAAAAATTGCTAGACTAGGTGCAAGACCTACTTCTTCTTCCTAGTATTAAAAGAAATTATTAATCTTTCTTCATCTTTATCTAAACGTTCTACTTCATGAAGAATCGTAGAAGGAAACATTATCAATGTATTTTCTTCAAATTTATGAAAATATTTATCTAACTCTTGTCTACTATAAAAAATAGTAGGACTTGGATCTTTACCTTTCATATAAATTACTCCAGAATAATATGATCCATAATGATTGTGAACACTATGTTTACTTTCTTTATTATATAACTGAGCCCAGTTATCGCTTAAAAATAAATTATGTTGATCTAAAATATTAGTTATTTGTTTTTTTAAATTTTTTAATAAAGGAAAATTTAATACATTTAATGATAAATATGTGGTTAATTGTTCGCTTGAGTGTACATTTTTTCTTAGCAAAAATAAAATTTGATTAATCTCATCTTTAGAAATTTTTAAATTATATTTATAGAATAAATTTTCATATGAAAAAGGATCAAATTTTTTCATCTTAACATCATCCAAGAAGTTAAAATATATTTTTCACCAGATAAAGGTGGATTACCTCTATGAACATATGGAAAACCCGCAGGCCATATAACTATTCTGCCTGTTTTAGGTTTAACTCTTTTTGAAAAATGTAAAAATTCTGTTTCCCCACCTTCTTCAATATCATTTAAATATATAGAAAAAACAAAAGCTCTAGGTTCATTTTCATAACCTTTTTGATGCTCAACGTGCCAAACATGATAACCTTCAGTAGGTAAAGTTTTTTGTATTTTTAAAGAAGTAAAATAAAAAGGAGTTCCATAAGCATCACCAGCACCTGTGTTTTTTTTGTAATTTTCCCAAGCCATTTCAAAATTTATAATCATAGGCTTTAAAGATTCCCACCATACATCAATATTATTATTTTCTGCAAAAAATTGTTTATCTTGTTTTTGAAGTATAGATTGTTTTTCAAAAATCATTCTATCAAATGTATTATTAAACTTATTTTGATTTTCATATAGTTTAATGGCCTTATTACATTCTTCAGGTAATATATAATTATCATAAATACCTATAAAATTTTCTATTTGTTGAGTTCTTTGTATCATTTTCTAAATAAATATTTGTATTGTTTTTCTAGGTATCAATGGTTTTTGAACAGGACCTACTTTATGGTCTAAAGGAGATTTAACTATAACTAATGAATTACCCACTAAAGGTATAAAACCATTAGCATTTTTATCTTTGAATAAAAACTCCCCTCCAAATTTATTATTCCATCTATGATTTAGATAATAGGTAATTCCATATTTATGTGCAGAATCATCATGCCAATTAATACCTGACCCATCTTCCATTGAATGAATTAAAGGTTTGAAATTTTTAAATTTAATTTTATGAAAAGGGTTATGTTCTAACAATATTTTCATTTTTTTAAGAGGTCCATAGTTTATATCTAAACGTGTGTTTTTAACAAAATTTACATGCCCATACTTTAAATCTTTTTGCCAATTTTTTTCCGTAGACTTTAAATAAATTAATTTACTTTTAAATACATCATAATGTATTTTTTTATAAGTATTTAAATCTAAAAAATTAAAAAAATAATACAATTTATCGGGTATTGAATATATTAATTTCATTATTTTAAAAAACAATTAATTGAATATCTAGTGCCTTTTCTTACCGGTTCAGTGCCATGTATCCAAATAGGTTCGGCAGGAAATATTAAAGCATCTCCTGTTTTAAAAGATTCTTTTATTTGACCGTCAAAAAATCTAAACTCTCCTCCTTCATAGTCTTCATTTAAATTTAATGTACAAGAACCCCTTATGTTAAATGCTACATCTGTATGATCTTTTATACACTGTCCTTTTTCATATTTTAAAATTCTTATATTATCCGTATGTTTAATATTGCGATCATTAAAATCAGGGGATATTTTTTTCATTTTTATGTAATTAACATAATTAAGTATCATTATTGATATATATTCTTTGGCTCTATTAAAAGCATAAAGTATATCTTCATTAGGATTATTTATTTTTGATAAGTTTAAACATTTAAAATTATCATTTTCTTTTTTCTGAGTTTTATATTTGTAGCTTTCTTCTGTGAAACACAACTCTGGATATTTTTCGAATATTTGTATAATTTTGTAACATACGTTTTTAGGAACCAAACTATTTATTCTATATTTTAAATCAGATATTTTATGATCGTAAGTCATTATATTATTTCCAGTATAGTTTACCAATCTCTGGAAAATAAATATAGTTAAATATATTTCTATTATCTGCCAAAGTATTCAAAGCATTAGTTACACTATTTACTAGTGGTTGTCCTGCAAAATTAAAAGAAGTGTTTAATAATATAGGCACCCCAGTTATTTTGTAAAACTCGTTTATTAAATTGTAGTAATGAAAATTTTCTTCTTTTTTCAAAGTTTGAATTCTACAAGTGTCATCAACATGAGTTATTCCAGGTGCTTTTTTATTTTTAATTTTAAATACATAAGACATAAAAGGTGTTTCTTTTTTTGATTTTAGATAAAACCATTCATCAGCATATTGATGTAAAATAGTTCCAGCTGTTGGTCTGAACCATTCTCTTTCTTTTAATCTATTTAAAAGATCTCTGCCATTATTGTCCCTAGGGTCATACAAAAAAGATCTATTGCCTAAGGCTCTTTTACCCATCTCATTTCTACCTTGATATATAGCTACAATATTTTTATTGCTAATAAGTTCTGCAACATCTTTATACGTTACAAATTTAAATTTTTCTTTTTGAAATGTATTTATTAAAGAATAATTAGGAGAGTCTCCTAAAAATAAACTAGTTATTTTATTTTTTACAAATTTATTTGTATTTATTTTCCAAAGAGCTGCTCCCATAGAAATTCCACTATCATCCGCAAATGGGTCTACATACAAATTAGGGCAAATATCAAGTATCTTTGAATTAATTACAGTGTTTTGAAACACTCCACCAGACACACATAAATTTCTTTTTTTATTTTTAATAATATTTTTTACATATTTTAAAATAATATCTTCTGAATTCTTTTGAACTACGCAGCATCCTAATAAGTCATCACAATTTTTTAACTTAAAAAGTTTATTTTGAATAAAAACAAAATGATTAAATTTCGTAGTGTATATTTTTTGTACTTTTATATTTTTTCCAAAAGATGATTTACCCATGACCGAACCCGGTCCTTTATATCCATAAAGTTTTACGGCCCATTCAAACAGATGTCCTATACTTAAGGTATTTAAATAAATATTTTTACCATCAATATAATCTTTATCTGAAGAAAATACTTGAAATATTTTCTTATATTTATTTTTGTTAAAATAATATAGCGAAACTATTTCTTTACCTTTATCATCGTTTGATCCAAATCCATCCATAATTAAACAAAATGAATCTTCATATCCTGAGTTATAAAAACTAGCACATGCGTGAAAGAAATGATGTTCTTTTTTTATAGAAAAAATATCACACGTAATATTAAACAAATTAAATGTTTCTCTAATTTGTTTTTTATTGGTTTCAGTATATTCGTTATCTCCTCTGGCACGCACAAATATAATTTCATCAAATTTTTTATCTCTATATTTCTCTAGTAATGTTTGCCAAGTGTCACTGTATTTTATTGAATTTAATCTTTCCGCTTCTTGAAAGTAAATAATTTTATTATCTTCTACCTCACAAAGAGAAGCATTATGAGAATCATGTAGTGCTAAAACTTTAGACATGATGGCTGTAATATGTTACTTTCATTATCTTTAAAACTGATATATAAACTATTATATGCTACAAAAATTAAATTTCAAGCCTGGTTTTAACAAAATGGTCACGGATTCAGGGGGAGAATCTCAATGGGTAGATGGAGATTTTGTTAGATTTAGATACGGACTACCTGAAAAAATAGGTGGATGGTCACAACTTACTAACTCCAATAACACTTTACCTGGAGCAGCACGTGCTCAACATGCCTTTATTAGTATTGCTGGTGAAAAATATGTAGCTATAGGAACTTCACAAGGTTTATTTCTATATTACAGCGGAGAATTTTTTGATATTACGCCTTTAGACACAGCAATCACTGGAGCTGACTTTGATGCTTCAACGGGTTCACCAACAGTTACTGTTAACAAAACTGCTCATAATTTATCGAATGGAAGATATGTAACATTTTCATCTGTTACGGTTCCAACAGGATCAGGATATGCAACAACAGACTTTACAGAAAATACTTTTGAAGTTTTAAATAAAACTGCAGACACTTTTGAGATTACCATGCCTTCTAATTCAGCAGGCACGACTTCTGGAACAGGATCTGCACAAATAGATCCTTATGTAGTTGTTGGTCCAACGTTTCAAACCGCAGGTTTTGGTTGGGGTACAGATACATGGGGCTCAAGCACATGGGGAACTGCAAGTGCAACCAGTGACGTGACTCTGGATCCAGGGCTCTGGAGTCTAGATAACTTTGGTCAAATATTAACTGCAACTATTCATAATGGTAAAACATTTACATGGAATGCAGGGACAGTTAATGCAAGAACAGTTAGAGCAACCGTTATGACTGGTGCACCCACTGCATCAAGATTAACACAAGTATCGGATAGAGATAGACATGTATTTCATTTTGGAACAGAGACAACTATTGGAGATTCATCAACACAAGATCCAATGTTTATTAGATTTTCAAATCAAGAAGATTTTAATACTTATCAACCAACAGCAACTAATACAGCAGGAACTTTTAGATTAGATAAAGGGAATGAAATTGTAGGTGCTGTGTCTGGTAAAGACTACACATTAGTATTAACGGATTCATCTGCATATGTCATTCAATATGTTGGACCACCATTTACATTTAGTGTTAGACAAGTTGGTACTAACTGTGGATTGATTGGACAAAACGCACTTACTTATTCTAATGGTATAGTGTTTTGGATGTCAGGTGAAGGTGGATTTTTTATGTTTGATGGTACTGTAAAATCATTACCATGTCTTGTTGAAGATTTTGTGTTTACTACAACAGGAGATAATTTAGGAATTAATTATAATGCAAGTGATATAATATATGCAGAACACAATACTTTATATAATGAAATAAATTGGTTTTATGCAAAAAATGGTACTGATCAAATTGATAGATGTGTAACATATAATTATGCAGAAAATTTATGGGTAACTTCTTCTTTAGCCAGAACATCTTACATTGACACAGGTGTCTATGATTTACCATATGCAGCTGAGTATGATAAAACTGCCTTACCTAATTTTCCAATTCAAGGTATTACAAATACTTTTGGTGCGTCTACTTACTATGAACACGAAAAAGGAACCGATCAAGTCAATAGCTCGGGTATAACATCAATTGATGCTTTTATTAAATCAGGTGATTTTGATATTACTAACACTAATAATGTGGCTAATTTACAAGGTGATGGCGAATTTATTATGTCTATGAAACGATTTATACCAGACTTTAAAGTACTAACTGGTAATTCAAAAGTAACACTATTATTAAACAACTATCCAAGTGATACAGCATCTAGTTCACCCCTTGGACCCTTTACAATAACATCATCCACTGATAAAGTAGACACTAGAGCTAGAGGAAGACTACTTGCAATTAAAATAGAAAATGATGCTATAGGTGAGACTTGGCGTTATGGAACATTAAGAGTAGATATAAAACCAGATGGAAGAAGATAATGGCTAAAATAACTGCATATGTACCAGAACCAAAACAAGAATATAATGTAGAGAATCAAAGACAAATTTTAGAATCTTTGTCTACCTTAAAAGACCAACTTAATTTTTCATTTCAAGATGATTTAAGAAAAGAATTAGAAAGATTTACTTGGTTTAATTCAAGGTTTGGTTGCTAATGAGTTCATGTAATAATGTAAATACAACAGGTGGAACTATTCCAGGTACTAGTGATATAGATTTTTTTCTTGCAGTTGCTAAAGGTGATTTTACTGGTTACACAAATGTTTCTAAATTTGGTTCTAATCCAGATATTAAATCATCGGGATTTGAAACTATTTGGGATGGTAGTAATTTATATCCATGGCCAACAGCTGCAGATACTTTAGATGTTGTAAGTGATGATGCTAATGATGATGATGGAAGTACAGGTGCAAGAACTATTGAAATACAAGGATTAGATTCTTCTTGGAACATCTTAACAGAAACAGTTACTATGGATGGTACAACTACTGTTACAACTTCAGGAAACTTTTTGAGAGTATTTAGAGCAAGAGTAGTTACAGCAGGATCAAGTGAAACTAACGAAGGAACCATCACTATGAGTCATACAACTTCTGGAGATTTACTGGCACAAATTAGTTTTAACACAATTGGACAGGGTCAAACATTAATGGCTTTATATACAATACCTGCGGGTAAAACTGGGTTTATTATAAATATAAACTTTTCATCTGCAAAAGATAGTGAGCATACATTTAGATTAATGACTAGAGACAACACTGTAACTGACGCTGCATGGAATGCTAAAGAATATGCATCAGCCAGAGGTGGGTTTAATAATTGGAGAAAGTTTGCAATTAACAAAGTGACAGAAAAAACTGATATAGATTTTCAAGCAATTGCAAATAATGCATCAGCATGTAATGGAGGATTTGAGTTAATACTCATAGATAATTAATGGCAAACTTTTATAAAAACGCATTCTATGATCCAACAGTTACAACAGCTGTAACAACATACACTTGTCCGAGTAATGCAAATGCAATTATACAAAATATACAAGTAACTAATGAATCAGGATCAAAAGTAGTTAAAACTCATGTAACAGACAGCTCTGCATCTACTTCTTTTGTTGTTGCATATGCTTCTGTAACAGGTCCTACTATTTGTAATTTAGCAAAAGGACCTATTATTCTAGAAGATAATGATTCAATTGCTCTTGAAACTTCTGATACATCTGGTATAAGTGCCACACTATCAATACTAGAAATAAGTAGAGAGGATCAAAATGGCTAACGAAGATTTATTAAAAATAGATTGTACTACAACAGTTACATTTAAAAATACAAGAACAAATAAAGTATATAAAGACGAAGCAGAAAAAGAAGCTGATATAGCTGATCCTAATACTGAAACAGTGGCAGAACATATTGCACAAGATATTAAAGTAGAGGTATCACCGAAAGGATTAAACGTTTTACAGAAAGTTATGAATCAAAATAATGACAAACCAAAGTCCTAGAGGTGGAACAGAATTACAATTTGAATATTTAATAAAACATGTTGATCCAAAGTTATTAGATCAAGTTCAAATTTGTACATCAGTTCCAGAAAAAATACCCCCTAGTTTAAATAAAATAAATATCTTGTGGCAAAAAAATTCTTGGGATCAAGGAAATTTAATTAACTGGTTTCAAGATAAATCAAATCATAATAAATATGATTGGTATGTATTTAACTCTAATTGGAACTTTGAACAGTTTATTAAAAAATTTGAACTACCTACAGAAAAATGTTTAGTTATAAAAAATGGTATAGAAAATATTGAACCTGTTCCAACTATTTATAAAAAAGGTGAACCTATAAAAATTATACATCACTGTACTCCGTGGAGAGGTTTATCTGTATTGTTAGGTGCAATGCAGTTGATTAGAAATCCATTAATTAGTTTAGATGTTTATTCTTCAACAGAAGTATATGGTAAAGCATTTCATGATCACAATGATCATCATTACCATGATTTATATAATCAAGCAAAAGAATTACCAAACGTAAATTATATTGGATATAAACCAAATAATTATATTAAAGAAAATTTAAAAGATTATCGATTGTTTGTATATCCTAGTATTTGGGAAGAGACATCTTGTATATCTTTACTAGAAGCCATGGCTGCTGGACTCTATTGTGTGACAACTAATTATGGGGCTTTATATGAAACAGGAGCTGAGTTTCCAATGTATATTCCTTATTCTAATGATTATAGAAGTTTAGCTAAAAAATTTGCAAGCAGTATTGAGATGGCTGCATTATCTTTACAGGATTCAGGTATGGCAGAACATTTAAAAATGCAACAAAAATTTGTTAATCATTTTTACGATTGGAAAATAAAAGGAAACGCTTGGAATAGATTTTTAAAAGGAGCAATAAATGCAAAACAATAAACCGATTTGGTTTGAAGATAAAACAACCACTGCAAATGATGATACTTATCAAACTATAAAACATAATAAGATAGAAAACAGAAGCGTGTTGGAAATAAATTTAAGTGGAAGCGCTGTTACAAAAATAATGGTTTGTACTCCATGTCATAGTGATGTGTCTATGCATTATACACAAGCGGTTTTAAAATTCCAAATGGAGTGTATGAAACAAAATATATTGGTTAGTTTTAGTTTACTAAAATCATCTTTGGTTACACAAGGTAGAAATTTATGTGTAGCAGAATTTCTTAATCATTCTGATAATTATGATTATTTATTATTTATTGATTCAGACATAGACTTTGAAGCAAATACAATATTTAAAATGATAGGTGCTGATAAAGATATTATTGCATGTCCTTATCCAATGAAAATGATCGACACAGATAGAATGTGGGCAAAATTACATCAAACAGATTTAGTAAAAACAAAAGATGATTTGTTAAAAGCAGGTTACTTTTTTCCACTTAAACTAGATAATCAACAAGAAATTATATCTGATCATGGGGTCATAGAAGTTAGTCATGCTCCTACTGGATGTATGTTAATTAAAAGAGAAGTTGTAGAAAAAATGATAAAACATCATCCAGAATTAAAAATATATCAACCTACAATAGTTAATGGTAAAGAAACATCAAAAGAGAATTTTTATAATTTATTCGATACGTTACATGATGTAGAAACTAAAAGATACTTTGGTGAAGACTTTGGTTTCTGTCAACGATGGACAGATATGGGAGGTAAAGTATATATCTATGCATTAGACTACATTACACATGTTGGAGAGCATCAGTATTGTGGTAGATTTTATGATCAATTAGAAGCTTTAAAACGTGTTGACGTTGATAAAAAAATCAAATAAAGTATAGCATTTACAGGTTTATATACCTGCCTTAAACTAGTTTAAATATATAATATATGACAATATCACGTATGCAACAACCAAGACAAATGTATGGCTTAGGTAGCTTTGTTAAAAAATTAACTAAAGGTGTTAAAAAAATAGTTAAATCACCTATAGGTAAAGCTGCTCTATTGGGTATAGGGGCTTTTGGATTACCTGGAGCTGCAGGACAAAGTATATTTAGTGGTTTTGCGCCTCAAGCTTTAAAAACTGGAGCAAGTAATTTTTTATTTGGTGGAGGTACAAAATTTGCACCCGCTTTAGATTTTAAAGGAGCAGCTACTACAAACCCAAATATTTTTGGTAAAGTTAAAAACTTTTTTGGTGGAGAAAAAACATTTGGTAAAACCGCAGCTATGTTTGGAATAGGTTCCTTAGGTGGGGCTGCGCTACAAGCATTAGAAGCAGCAGGTGTAGAAGACGAAAGTCAAGTAAGAGACGTAGAAGCTTTAAAAGCATACATGAGAGATGGTTATAAGAAACTAAATCCAGACGCTACACCAATGCAAGTAGATAGATTTATAGAAGGCCAGACTTATGAATACAGAGCAGATGGTGGTAGAATAGGTTATGGTAATGGATCAGAAGATTATGGAGATTTAATTGATGCATATGAAAGAGGTATTGATGTAATGCCTGGTGAATCCTTAACAGATTATATTAATAGAATTAGAGAATCAGAAAGAAAAAGATCTGCTATGGGTGGTAAAATGGAACAAAATGCTATTAAAGCCGCAGGAATAGAAGGATTACCATTAAATCAAAATCCTGCAGGAGTTACAGAATTAGACCTTAGAGATAGTGGTGGATTTATTCCCCCAGTTGGTGTAAAAGAAAAGGCAGATGACATCCCAGCGATGTTGGCCAATAATGAATTTGTATTTACAGCTGATGCTGTAAGAGGAATGGGTGACGGTAATGTCAACAAAGGAGCACAACGTATGTATGATATGATGAAAAAATTAGAAAAAGGTGGTAGAGTATAATGGCTGAAACAACTACAACAAATGTAGCTCCCGCTACCTTTATAGAAGGCGAAAGTAAACTTTATTTAGACCAATTAAAAGAAGCAATTGGTGGATTAAAGGGTGCAGATTTATCTAAAATATTAGGACCACAGTTTATTGCAGATTTAGATCCATTACAAAAACAAGCAATGGAACTAGCTGGAGGATTAGGTTCATATAAACCATATTTAGAAGCAGCTGAAGGTTTTTCTGGACCAGAGGCATACAAACAATTTATGTCTCCATATCAACAGGACGTAATTAATACAACTTTACAAGAATATGACATACAAGCACAAAAAGGAGCACAAGGTGTTCCAGCAGCAGCAATAGCTGCAGGTGCATTTGGTGGAGGACGTGAAGGTGTACAAAGAGCAGAATATCAATCTTCATCAGATAGAAACAGAGCAGGTATACAAGCAAATTTATTACAACAAGGTTTTACTCAAGCTAATCAATTGGCGAATCAAGCATTTGGTCAACAAATGAATTTGGCTACAAAATCTCCTGCATTAGCAGGTGCACAAATTGCGGGTTTAACTACTTTAGGTGGTATGAATCAAGCACAGAACCAAGCTCAATTATCTGCACAACAACAATTATTATCACAACAATTATATCAACCCCTAACCACTGCACAACAATATGGTTCAGGCATCATGGGTCTAATATCAGGATACCCTGGTCAAACTGTTACACAAACTTCACCATCACCAAGTGCACTTCAAACTGGAATTAGTGCAGGTGCTACATTAGCTGGTTTATATAGAGCGTTTTAAATATGAGCAAAGTATTAAAAAGACCTATGTTTAGAAAAGGCGGTCAAGTCAATGAGGGTATTATGACTGGTATTGTTGACAGAGAAAACCATGCAGAAAATCCATTTGTTGGTGGACAAAGAGGTATGGGTGTAAATACAGATTTTAATTTAGAAGAAAGAAACACTTCTCCACAAATGAATTTACCTGATTTAAAAACTATGACGAAAGAAAACATAGATTTATTATTAGAAGCAGCTGGAGACAGAGGAGGTTACGATCCTTTAACACAATTTTTACTACAGTATGGGCCAGCAGCAGCTAAACAAACTGGTGGTGGAACATTTGCTAATTTAATTGCAGCAGCTGAAAAACCAGTTGCATCTATGATAGCATCTAAACAAAAAGAAGATGATTTCCTAAGAAGCATCCGGACTCAGGCTACCGGGGCCGCTATGAAACAAAGAAGTGAATTAGAAGCTTCTGAAAGAGATAGATTATTTAAAAAAGAATTAGCTGATAAACAAGCTGACCTAAGTAGAGATTTATCACAATCAGAAATTTTAGCTGCTAAAGAAAGAGCTGATGCTAAATACTTACAAGATTTAGAATTACAACAAAAAAAATCTCAAGCAGATTATGAAACAAGATCTAAAATATTAAAAGAAGCTGATGAATTAGAACGTGGAACTACAGAAGATAAAATAAAAGAATTTACTCCTGTTTACGCTGAAAGTTACGGTGATGATGGCCCTGATTTAACTAAAGGTAGAAGAAGAGCAACTTATGAAGTTACAATAAGAAATCAAATAGCTGAAAATTTTGGAGAAAGTAAAGTTGGTGGTCATATTGATGTTGATGTGAGTAATGAAAAACAATTAAATAAAATTATGAAAAGCAGAATTAAAGCAGGTGGATCACAAAAAATATACTACAACGTAAATGATGGTAAAGCATATTTATTAACTGAACAAGGTTTACAACCAGTTGATTTAGCTGGAGGAGAAGAACAAATAACAGAAGTGACTGAAACAACTCCAGGGGGTACTGAAACAATTAAAGAAACTACTAAAAGTTTTCAATATTTAAATGAAGAACAACAGAGAAAATTAAAAGAATTACAAGAAAGTGCTCCTAAAAATTTTGGCACATCAGAATTTAGCAGTTAGGATAACAAATGGCGGAATTAATTCCATTTAACTCAGCTGAAGCCGACAGTAAAACTAGT
>Ga0208669_1000151_pt1 | contig 29684 bp, 43 predicted proteins | sample 21_taG_FD_184095 | JGI IMG/M metagenome (GOLD analysis project Ga0208669, IMG submission 184095) | Marine viral communities from the Subarctic Pacific Ocean - 21_ETSP_OMZ_AT15319 metaG (SPAdes) (version 2) | ecosystem: Environmental > Aquatic > Marine > Oceanic | place: Pacific Ocean | collected...
AGGTGGGACCGACTGATCCCCCGGCTAACCTGCCAGCAAGCAATAAATCACTCAAACGGTAGATCGTTTGGATCGATGTCAAATGATGGTTGTGCTTTTTTCTTGGGTGCTGCCTTTGCTGGAGAAGAATCTGATTTGCTATCGAGCATCTGCATCTCAAAGCCTTCTATTTCTGTTGCGTATCTTTTCTCGCCATTCTGATCCCAAGAGCGAGTTCTGATCTTTCCTTCTATATATAACTTCGATCCTTTCTTAACGTATTGCTCAACAATCTCTGCAAGACGATTCTTAAAAACGACTCGATGCCATTCAGTCTTTTCCTGCTGCTCACCTGTGTTTTTATCCTTCCAGGTATCGCTAGTCGCTAGTGATATGTTGCACACTGGCCCCCAATCGAATTGCTTGCTCTCCGGGTCTGTTCCTACATTTCCAACCAGAATTACTTTGTTTACACCTGCCATTGATTAGCCTCCGCCTGTAGTCTTGATTCGATTATTTCAGCCACTAAAACGGTGACTTCGCTTTCTAACTCTTTGATCTGCTTCGCTGTCACTTTGAACGGTACAGCTACAAAACTAGGGTTGAATCTTGGGTGGTACATGATGAACAAAACCGACTTTGCTCCCTTGTGCTTCCTACAAGCAACTTGAGCAATCATCTGCGTTTGATATTCCGCAGGGATATCTAGGGTTCTAAGGAATCTGGCATAGGTTTTTTGAAGTGGGCATTTGATTTCAATCAACTCGCTAGGGTCATCTTGAAAAACCCCATCTGGGCTTGCTCCGAAATAACCAATTTTTTTATGCAAAGTAAAAGGAACGTCAGAAATGAGTCGTCCAGTGGCTTCCTCAAACGCCTCTTTACAATCGGCTTCTCGGTCTATGCCATTCTGCATAGCCTTGCTTATATAGACTTCTTCCTGCCAGTTAGTAAGTTGCTCACTCACTTTTGTATCAATGAGGGACTCTCGTGAGCGTTTGTTATAACCGCCCTTGGTATTCGTCTGAATCGCTGCATGAAGGCCCCCGCTAGGAGAGGCTGTGATTGCTCCTATCCTGTCTGGGTTCGTTGCTGGATCTTGCTGGTGAGGATTAGGCTGCCTGGGCATCAGTCTTTTCCTGCGATACGGTTTCTATTTTTTTGATTAAGCCATCCGCATAAGCCTGAACCTTGTTGATTACAGAATCGTCATACTTTTTCTTCAAGAACCTCATTGCGCTTTTAACGTCAGCAACCGTTCCGGTAGGCGGTTGGTGCATAACGTATCCAGCGGCATCAAAAAGATACTCTCTAGCTTCGTCAGTGTTAAAGCGACCCGCAGGAACCTTTTCAGGTTGTTCTAATTCTTCCTGCTGTTTGAGAGCATTCTCTAATTCATTCGCAGAAGCATATTCCTCACCAGCAAGCCCTATACAGGCCAAAGCTCTGCCAATTGATGAAGTCTCACACACTTCTATATGGCTGACTTTGAGGATAGAGTTGCCTCCTTTGACCTCGTTGGCTATTCCGGTGCCTCTGATGGTTCCGTTCTGATCAGTCACGATTGATTTCATTGTGACTTCCACTTCACTTTGCTGAATGATGTCTGTGTTGATGCACCAGCCTTCATAATCTTTGTTGGTACGGAACTCATTCACCCTATAGGCAACTGTGCGATATTCTTTGCCCCGTATATTGATGATTCCCTTAATCTGTTCTGACATAGCCATCCCCCTGTAATTCCTGGTATTCCATCTCGCTCACTGAGAGATAGATACCAAAGAACAAGATTATTAATATTAATTTCATAGGCTTAGATTCTTTCATTCGGGTAATGTATCGTAATAAAACTAATATAGTTTAGTAAAAAAAATCACCGTTTGTTAATAAAGATTCCAATTACTGGGCCAACCACGCAATCGAGCGGCACCGTGAAAGGTTTCTCAGCAAACTTGGGATTAGTAAATTCGTAATACTCAGCACCCATGTATTGGGCAAAAGTAAGTTTGTCGTTTCTTACTATAGCCACTGAATCACCTATCACAATTTCATCCATTGGATCGACAAACGCATATGAACCCACGGCAAGATCAGGTTCCATCTGAGGCCCATCAACAAAAAATGCTTTGGTATCAACGGAGCAGGTGCCTGGATAGCCGAGCCGCCTTACATCATTCTTTAATTTAGGCTTCTTGCCTTGAGCAATTTTACTTGCTACTGCGGATATTTCTTTGCTGTTTCCTTCTACCACAACGACTTTCTCCTGCTTTTCCAACACAGGAATGCCGCTTAGAAGAGTCGCAATGCGCGGTGAGAAATCTTTGATTTCGCACCCAATGATCTTGCTAAAAACGATGGCTCTCTCGACGGTGATTTTGCTATACCCTGTGAGAATTTGACTAACCCGGCTCTGGTCGATTGCTTCTTTGCCCTCAACCTGGCCGATTGCCACGCCAATCATAACTTGGTCTATTGGTGTTTGATTGTTGGCTATCTGACCCGCTACTTTGTTCTTGTAGAGATTATTCAGACGCAAACATTCTTGCTTTTCTTCTTTTGTAGGCATTCCGCGATATTACGCTATCTAATATTTTGAAGCAACTACATTATAAAAATTAATCTACAGGTGAAATTCTATAAAAAAAAGTGCTTTCTGAATAGTCAAATACTGACCTAAATTAAGTAAATAATCCTGCAATTTACATTGTAATTGATCAAAAAAGGAATAGACTGACCAATCATTAAGTAGCATAAAAAAAATTACATCAGAAAAACAAATAAAATATTATGACCAAAATCTATAGCGCTACTATTTTTAATCTTAACAACGAATGGGACTTTTATTCAAAGCGATACTCGATTAATAAGCAAGAGGCTTCCCTTCAAATGGGCTGGTCTGTTTCTTTTTTTGGCTCGCTTCTGCGGGGATCGAGCAGCCTTTCCCTGGATAACTTAATAAAAATTGCCAACTTTATGCAAATTTCGCCAAGACGGATTGATCCCAATTATCTTTCTCCTGCAATTGACTGCTACGACATACACGGAACGACTAGCGGAGCTGAACCCCCTGCGGGAATAAGGTATTTCAAACAAGGCAAGCTGCAATATTGGGTTGATAAGCGCGTCCCAATTTATAACAGCAGCAACAAAGATAGGCATCGAATTCAATATTTTAGCGAAGGTTTGACATTGTTTTGCACAGAAGAGGATGTTCCTCACCGGATCGACAAAAATTTTCACTCGAACGCTGTTCCTTACTGGCTAGTTTTCAGTCCAAGTAAAGAAACCATTGCGATCCATTCAACAAAAAAACCAACGCAAAAACAGGGTAAAGTTTATCGAATTGTTGGCCTCCATATGCTTTAACTTTAGTTTTTGGTTGCTTGTCTCTTTTGTGAAATAAATATTGAATTTGGTAATAATATAGTATTACTATCTTTTAAATTTTTAACATTGACCGCTGATTTTGGAAATTCAATGCCTAAGAAAAATATAAATAAGGGTTGCGCGATTGATAGAACTTTTAGCTCAAATGCCGTTAAGCGAAAGAATTTAAATACAAAAAATAATGAAAAAACTGAAAGCTTTCAAAAAATCGCAGATGATTCAAATCTAAATGTGATGCTAGTTCGGAGGTTGGTGGGAGGTGGTCAAGCCCCTAAACTTTCAGAAGCCTATGCCATAGCTGCTGCACTTGGCACAAGTCTTAATAATCTTTCTGGTGGTAAAGAACAAGAGGCAATTCAACGGGTTATTAAGGCATTTGATGAGGTTTATGCAGAGCGGGATGTTCTGAAACAAACCTTGATCGAAGTCTATGCAAAAATAGAAGGGCTGGACGAACGATCCAAGGCTATCTGGTATGCCTTTGTAAAAACCATTTCCTAATTTCAATTGATCTTTTTTTTTGGCTCTGGCATATTAGTAATATTAATATACATTAGATGAGCTTATGAAACTGCAAAATATTACAGAACCAAAACTGACTCCTAAGAAAATCCCTTTGGCAGAATTTAAGTATGAACAGGAGCTAAGCCAAGTAGCAATTGGCTCAATGTTCGGTCTGAGCCAGGGGGCTGTTTCTGAGGCGTTACGAACATCAGCAGATGGCAGTCGCGTTTTTACTATTAGTAAGGCAGGAAAGTGTGAGCAGTCTGGTAATCCACTTTGGCAATTGAATGTGGAGAAACCGATAAGTGTCGGAACACTACCGTGGCACTGAATTCGTAGAGCTGGTAGCGCAAGTAACTGGCTCAACACCGATTGCTCAAGCAAAAGGCTGGACTATTCAGTGTCCTGCTCACTCTGATGGATCTCCATCGTTAAGTGTTCGAGAAAATGACGCAGGGACAAAACTCCTCATTCATTGTTACGCAGGATGCTCAACAAAAGAAATTTGCTCAGCGTTAGGCATTCGAATAAGCCAGTTGTTCTACACAAAGTCAGAAAACTTTATACCTAAAACGAAATACGAAAGAGAGAGATTAGAACTTGACAGAACGGTGGGGTTTCTTTTCCGAGCAAGGCGAAAAAATAATCAGCCTCTCGAAATATCGGAACGACAAGATTTCGAAGCAGCAGAGGAACGAATTCGCAACTATGTCGCGTCAAAAAATCGTAGAACAAATAAAAATTGATACCGAAAAATTTCTGAAAGCTGGCGGAGTCATTCAGCAAATCCCCGAAGGTGAGGGAAGTTTAGAGATTGTCTTTCAGGATAAAAATTAAAAGATGGGTGAAGGGTTCATTACGTTGCACAGATCGGTGCAAAAGCACTGGATTTGGCAAGAGCCAGAGGCTTTGAAATTTTGGGTTGCCTTGTTACTTGAAGCTAATTGGCAGGAAAAAAAAACGATGTTTAACGGCAAATTGATTGCTGTGAAAAGAGGGGAGTTAGTTTTCGGCAGAAGGACTTATGCTAAAAAATTAGCTATCTCTGACAACAAGATCAGACGCTATATTGAACTACTTAAAAACGACAATATGATTACCCACTCAATTACCAATAAATATTCAATTATTTCAATAACTAACTACGATTCGTATCAAACGAACCACCAGCAAACCACCCGCAAAACCACCAGCAAACCACCCACTGAAACCGTTGCTATCAGCGGCTTACAGCCAGATGGCGACCAGCAAACCACCCGCAAACCCACCACATCTAAACAATATAACAATAATATATTGATCACTAAATTTTGTGAGTGGTGGAGTCTTTATCCGAGGAAAGTTGGAAAGCAAAAAGCACAACAAAGCTGGCTTCGATCAATCAAGTCGGAAAAGTATGCAGAACAGGCAATCAACAACTTAAAGATTAGAAACTCCGCAGGGCAAAAGGGCGGGTATGGTGCATCACAAGTCGAGTTTATCAAGCACCCTTCAACATTCTTGAATCAGGGAATGTGGTCCGAACAACCAGAAAATTTATCAAGCAACCCTTCTCCTGCGTATCTTGGAGAATCTCTCCTGTGAGCGACTTAGAGAATATTATCGACTTCAGTGAGCATGAAGATGAACTTATCGAGGAAATGGCATCAAACCGTGAGCTTACTGGGATCAAGCTACCCTGGGGAAAAACGCATTCGATAGTCAGATTGAGGGAAGGTGAGTATTCAGTCTTGTGTGGTCAGTCTGGATCATTCAAATCAACATTGAGCTGCATGATTGTTTTATTCGCCATGCGTGAAACTAAGTGCGGGATCTGCTCAATGGAAATGAGGCGTGGTGATGTTCAAAAGATTTTGACACAACAAGCAGCAGGAACGCTTGACCCACCAGAAGAATACCGCAGGAGATTATTACAATGGGAAAGGGGTCGATTATTGTTTTTCGATCACTACGGAATGATTTCAGCAAAACGAATCATCATGGTAATTCGTTATATGTTATCCGAAGGCTGCAAGTTGGTTGTAGTTGATTCATTAATGTTGTGTGGTGTTACTGATGACCTAGATCAAGAAAAAGAGTTTGTTGCTTACCTTGCAAAAATCTCTGAAGAATTTTCAGCTCACATAATGGTTTTGCATCACACCAGAAAATTAAGTGAGCAGAGGGGTGGTGATCTAGGCACTCCAAGCAGATCAGACATTCGTGGCAGTGGTGCAATCACTGATTTAGCATCAAGCATATTCATTACGGTAAGCGACAAAAAGAAAGCAGATTTAAAACGCAAAAAGTTTGAGTATGATTTAGAGCTAACCCCAGATGAGGAACAATATTTAACTCGCCCGTGTCAGCGTTTCATCGTTTGTAAACAGCGCCATTCTCAATTTGAAGGCAGCATCTCGCTGTACAAACATCCATCTAGGCAATTCTTGGGTGAAAATCGGAAGGAGGCCATTCCTTTTGAATTCTAGCCCCGCATTCAGAGTCATAACAAAACAATTCCATCTTGAAGAAGCGATCAGAGAGCTAACAGAGACTTTCGAGAAAACTGGTTATGTCGAAATGGAATGCACAACAGCCCGGACCAGGACAGCAAGACAGAATCGAGCCTTACACGTTTATCTAAGACTTCTCGGGGAGGCATTAAACGATGCGGGGCTGGATCAGCGGAAAGTTTTAAAGCCTAATTTTCCTATTCCCTGGACAACTCACTCGACCAAAGAAAATTTATTCAAACCAATCATGCAAGCAATGTTTGAAATCGAATCAACGACCAAGCTAGAGCGGGTCCAGGTCAGTCAAGTCTATGACGTTTTGAACAGAAGTTTAAGTGAAAAATACGGGATCTCGATTCCATTTCCAGAGGGCCAGTAATGAGATTGCTAATTGAAGTTGAAGGGCAAGAAGCTGTGGAGTTTATGGAACAGTTCCAGGGCTTGCTTAAAAGATTGGAGGAGTTGAGTGAAGAACTCAATGAATTTAAAGAGCAAATGAATGAGCTAGTTGATGCCAACAAGAAGGTGTAAAACCTGCAAAAAGAAATTGCCAATTGATGAGGCAATGATTGTCAACATCAACGCTTTTTGCAATTGGGAATGTTGTTTGGCTTACACGAAAACAGATGCAGCGAAGAAGGTTGAAAAGAAAATGCGGAGGAGGGATAGAATCGAAAACAAAGACAAACTAAAAACTTTGCATCATAGGCTTTCCGAGGCCCAGATCGCTTTCAATTCTTATATCCGTATTCGGGACAAATGGAAACCTTGTGTGAGCTGCGGAACTCCACCGACTGAACACGGAAGAGGGGGTTCCAGGGACTGCTCACACTATCTGCCTAGGGGGGCCTCTAAAGGTGGATCGTTTCACCGATTTAATCCCTTGAACTGTGCAGCCTCATGTAAAAAATGCAATCGGTGGCTCTCTGGGAATCTGGTTCCGTATCGGGTTGAGCTAATCAAGCGGATCGGGTTGGATCGAGTTGAAGCAATCGAAAACACCAACAAAATTAAAAAGTGGAATCACACTGATCTCAAGAGAATCAAGGTATTAGCGAATCGAAAGCGTAGGCTTTATGAAAGAAAATTTAGATAACCTAATTCGATTTAATAGTGCTAATGTGTTAGTGTCTGTGGTGGATTCGTGCGAAATAGAATCGAATATAGAGGCGATTTTAGCTGATATTCATAGTTCCGAAAACTTCCTAGCAGCTCTGAAACAATGCTTGATAAGCCAGCAAGAAGGTTCAAGGTGACTCTTTATGAAAGTCAGGCAGTGCTTACCCTTCGATCCAAGATTGATGCGATTGAGCTTAACCCCGCGACAGAAGGAAATTTATAAAACTTATGGTGAATCAGGGAGTGTAGTCACTGAGACAGCCAGAAGGCTTCAAGGAGATCCCGGTTCGATTAGCCGGGTAATCAGGAGAGTTCAGCTAAAAGGGTTACAAGCGGGGCTAGGGGAATTATCAGCAGAGCAAACGATTCCGGAGATTCTGCAGAAAGAATTAAAAGTCTTATTCTTTGATATTGAAGTAAGCCCCATTAAGGCAATGGTCTGGAACCTGCAGCCTAAATGGATAGCCGAGAATCAAGTAAGTGAGTATGGTCGAATCCTTTGCTTTGCTGCGAAATGGTTAGGAACCGACAAGATCATCTATAAAGAAACCCGGACCAAGAATGATAAGCAGGTTACTAAGGAATTAATCAAACTATTTGACCAGGCTGACATAGTTTGTGGCCATAACTCTCAGAGCTTCGATGTTAAATGGGTAACTGCTAGAGCATTAGGTCACGGGATCGATCCACCAAGTCCATTCAAGAATGCAGATACCTATCGAATAGCCAAGAAAGAATTTAAACTCCCGCGTAATAGTCTTTCCTACCTAGCCGAATACCTAAAGGTTAGCCCCAAGAGTAAACACCCAGATTTCCCCGGAATGGAACTCTGGACAGAGTGTGAGAAGGGCAACAAGGCTGCATGGGAAGAAATGAAGTCATACTGTATTCAAGACGTCGAGACTCAAGAACAAGTCTATTACAAGCTAAGAGCTTGGGATTCAAACAAACAAACCAATTTCAGTATCTTCAGAGATGACACGATACCAGCTTGCCCACAATGTGGATCTGTAAACTTACAAAGGGTTCAGGAGATTCTGACAGGAACCCAACTCTATGAAGGCTATAGGTGCCTTAACTGCAAGAGCTGGGCTAGGAGTAGGAATAGTCGCCAAAGTAGAGAGAGAGGCGCCAAGGTATTAACTAAGGCTTAATCTTCTCCTATAAGTTTACCTGTATCAATTTGATAGTTATGTGCTAGTTCCGAGTATAAATTAGATAGGTCTTGTTCCATCTGGCTAGTAGATTCAGCGTGAAGAGCTTCTCCTATTCGCTCATAAATATACTTTGTCGCAACTGTACTGGCTCCCCAACCATTACACAGATCGGAAGTGCCATAGTATCGTCTTTTCGTATCAGTCATTAGCTTATCTCCAATCGATCACGAATTTTAGCAAGCCTTCTAAGTTTTTCACTAGGCTCGCATTTATCCAGTGGGTTATGCTCGTAAATGTCAGAGCGAAAAGTAATCCGACAATCTCCCAAATCCATAACCGTTAAAGGGTTTCTAGTTTGACCCTTGAAAGCCTGGACAGAATCCCAACCGATAAAATCGAAATCTCCATATTTCCCCGCAAATAAAACCCCGGTTTCATTCCACTTTTTTGATGACTCCATAAAATCATCTAATGTTTCTCTAGTTTCAACCGGCTGCTCTACTGTCCAATCACCATAGTCTATATCGTAAATTTCGCCATTACTGAGATCATGTAACTGTTTCAAAATTGTTTGATTAATCATTTGCTTTGCTCCCTATTTTTTTTAATTTGAGCGATCTCCCTAGCAAATTCTGCCAGGGTTTCCCGCAATTCGCTATTAGTCATTATTAGCCCCTATGACATATATGCCAGACATAAAACTATTCCGCAAATAGCACCACAAAATAGTAAAACACTGGCGTATATAAATTCTTGAATTGGTCCGAGCGTTGTTTTATTTTCAATGTTATTCATTGTGATAGCCCGGTGTTTAAATTTGCTTCTTTAACCGTAGCGACTAACTGAGATACATCTATTTCATTAGTATCTGGCCGCTGCTGGTATTCTCGGCCAACTATATTAAAATTATCATCAATCCAATAAACCCCATTATCGTAGTTATCCTTATCTGCTAGGCAGTAACAAGTAATACCTATTGATAACGTGCCACCAATATAATTAGCGATCAATTGAGTTAGCCGAGCTATACCATAGGAACCCGATCTAATGCCTTGATCCTTGGCAGCTTGTAGAAACGCTTCGATTGAGTCTCTAGAGCCGTTCCAATGTAGATAGATGCACGGCCTGTAATCCTCTGGAATGCTGGCTAATGATGACTTAGTTGTTTTAAATGCTATTACCGCTCTGTTTCCCATTGTCTTAATCCTTAATAACGTGGCGAAATTACCACGGCATAACACACTCAATTGAATGTGCTATACCTTGATAATTAAAATCTTAATTTATGGTCCAGTAGTGGCGAGTCCTATACTGGGAGTCAGACTCTAACGGCTCGGATGGTTCTGTTGGGTCAATATCGCAAACATGAGTAATTGATGTTCCACAGCCGCAAGCTACTTGATTGACTCTTTCATCGTATCTTAGGACCGCTTTAATAGTGTGCGTCTTACCAAATAGTTTATAGGCTCTCTTATCAGCGTCATCATGATTTTCTGCATCTAGATAGATGGTTTCAGTGTGAGAGCATTTGCAGTGTCTAACTCGGACCCAAATCTGAAATAATTCCATTTATGTAGCCCTCTCGATTGGTTCGAATGAAACGGATAAAACATGATCGGCCAAAAAATTGAGATGAAATCCGCCACCTATTTGTCGGACCCTCTTTTTATGAATATGGTTAGGGCTGTTTGTAAAGCCATGATTTTCCCAATATGACTCCTCGATGACCTTATAGCCTAGCGCCTTAATAAATGCGGTAAACCGTTTCTCTACCTCTCTATTTGTAGTCATTAAGACTGAGAAGCCGTTAATAGGTGAGTAGAATTCCGGCCCCCTCTCGATTCCAAAAATGCTCATGTAGTAGCTGATTAGATCCAAATGTTTCATTACGCCACCTCTTCTAATTTTTGTGGTTGTAACTCAAGAACATGATCAACAGCCTTTTGAGCGAATTTAGCCGCGTCTAGAATGAGTGAGGTATCATTCTTATTTTTAAGGGCTTGTAACCAGTTATTCAGGTATTTGGCATGATCTTCTCTAGGGCTGGTATCTATCCCTAGACGATTACAAAGGAACGCGGCCCCCATTTCAGCTATTAACTCCTCAAAGGCATAGGTTGGGTCAGCGAAGCGCTTGTGAGACTTTCGATCTAGTCTCTTAGCATTTCCGGTCCAGTGGGTTAATTCATGAAATAATGTACTGTAGTAGTGAGATGTTGCGCTACTACTCTCAGTATCCTTAAAAGCATTACGAAGAGGCATTTGAATAATATCTTGAGAAGGGATGTAGCATGGCTGGCCATTTTTAATGACTGCCTTTGTATTCTTTACGAACTCATCCGCATTCTTGACGGCCGTAGTTAGATCGGGCTTTGTTTCTACCGTGTTAATAACCCAATCAGGCAAGTTATCCACTTGATTGGCAGTGAATACACAGAAGGAGTTAAAGTATTGACCTTGTGACTTTCCGTCTTTAGCGCTTGGATCGTCTTTTTCATAGGTGCCATACTTGAACATATGTAATCCCTTTTCGCCTTTTCTTACATTAGCGCCTATGGACTTCCATTGTTTATAAGTACCTAGTAAATGGCAGTCGGCAAGCATGATCGCGAGTAGATAGTTGCCGCCTTTATAGACTTCGCCTGTAATTATGTTCTGTGGCGTTCCGTCGATTGTATTGAATGGCCGCGTCCAGTTAGCCCCGGCCGTTTCCATTTGCTCAATAATCTTAGCTGTTATTTGCTCTTCTAATTGTTTTTTTTGCATTGCTTTTCCCCGGTTCATATTAATTATATTAATGTAACAAGAGAGAGTATTAGGAAATCTAATACAATTGTCAAGGATATTTGTAGATTATTAACAATAATTATTTGGGATTGATTTCGGGCCAGAAGGTACCTTTGTATTCGCACCTTTTCCCGGTGTAAGAATACTAATAGATCAATAATCAATAATGCGCGGGCTGGCTTTGATATTCTAGCCAGATCACTAATTCCGGTAATTACAATTACCGGAAGTAACTAGACAATAACTATAATAATCAATCACTTAACTATTCAGATAATCAGCTAATCAAGGATATATGGCTGTTTCTCTCAGATAATTGGACCTGCATCGACTTTTGACACCGGGGGCCGAGGAGGGTCGACCGGAATATAGAGGTAGCCTCCCCCCCACAAAATAGCGATTTCACATTAACTTTGTTACGGTCTAAAAATGCTCCCAAAACCATCACGCAAAACCCAAGCTCAAATCGACTCATGGACGGGTGACGAGCCAGAAAAGAAGAAGCGACCTGGTAGGACCAAGAGGGGTGAGAAAGCTCCTGTAAAGCGAGTAGGGCGACCACCTGGACAAAGGGCTGCTCAGTTGGAATTGCAGGAGTATATGTATTCCCACAAAAGCAAAAAGCAGGTAGTTGAAAAGTTATTTAGTGCAGCGTTGGATGATGAACATAAAAACCAGGGGATCGCTTGGAAGTTGTTATCTGATCGAATGTTGCCTGTTAGTGGTTTTGAGAAGTTAGCAGGGAAGAGTGCGATTCAGATCAATATAAATACTTTAGAGACGCCTCAAGTTATTAAAGGGGAAACCTTTGAACAAACTGAAGAGGATGCTGAAGAGGCATGAGGGAAAGCGCCATTTTGCTTATCGATGTAGTGAAGGGAAGCTCACGATTGGGGTGGGTAGATGTATTGATGAGAATGGAGGAATTGGCTTGTCAGAGGAGGAGATCGACTATTTGCTCGATGCCGACATTGTTCGTTGTTTGCGCGAATTGTCTGTATTTGAGTGGTTTAGCGATCTTGATGAAGTTAGGCAAGACGCGATGGTTTCGATCTGCCTGAATTTAGGGCTGACCAGATTACGGAGTTTTAAAAAAGCACTTCAGGCCATGAAATACAATTTGTATGAAGAGGCTGCAACGGAGTTTCTGGATTCTAAATGGCATTCTCAAGTTGGTTTTCGCGCAAAAGAACTCGCAGAAATGATACGCACAGGCGATTACCCGGAGAAGTAATGGACATAGCCATAATCCACTGGAATGACGCTTGGATCGACAACATCGATTTAGATATAGAACAGGCCAAAATGCAGAAATCTGTCAAGCGTTCTACCTGCGGCTATTTGGTTTCGGAGAATGATGAAGGAGTGTTACTAGCCACGGATGTTTATGAAGGCGGCAAGCAAGTCTATAGCCCAATGTTTATACCTTGGGGAATGATTAACACCTATGAAATTCTGGAGATTGAACAATGCCAAAAGTAGGAAGCAAGCATTATGCCTATACGCCCAAAGGTCGTGCAGCGGCTAGAAGTCAGGCTAGAAAGACCGGGCAGAAAGTGACTAACACTAAAAGGACCGGAGCTAGAAGGCGCTAGTGGATAATTTAGCAAAAAAAATAGTTTTCGACCCTTGCTGTGGCGGGAAAATGATGTGGTTTGATAAAAAAGATAGTCGGGTTGTATTTGCTGACCAGCGCAGAGAAACAATGCACATAGATCATTTGCCATCACAAACAAACAGAAAGCCGAAGGTTATTAATCCAGATATTATCCATGATTTTACGAAAATGGAAATCGCTGATGATTCATTTTATCACGTTGTATTCGATCCTCCTCACGTTAGAGGGATTTCAGGAAAATCAGTGACAGGCTTTAGCTACGGCTCATTAGACAAAAAAACATGGAAAGAGGATTTAACTAAAGGATTTCAAGAATGTTTTAGAATTTTAAAGCCTTACGGAACGCTTATTTTTAAATGGAATGAAACGGATATTCCATTGCGTCAGATATTAGCATTGTCCAATAAAAAACCTTTGTATGGACATAAATCTGGGAAAAAAGCGCAAACGCATTGGGTAGCATTCCTCAATGATGGATTTTGATGTTTCACTTCTTCCCTGGCAGCAAGAAGTCTGGAACAGCAAGGCTCGATTCCGTGTTGTTGCTGCTGGCAGAAGAACAGGCAAGTCACGTTTGGCTGCGTATATGTTGCTGGTCAAAGGCTTACAGACAACAGATGGTGAGATTTTTTATGTAGCTCCGACTCAAGGCCAAGCCAGGGACATCATGTGGAATACCTTGATGGAATTGGGACAGGCGGTTATTCAGTCGGCACATATCAACAATATGCAGATCAAGTTGATTAACGGAACACAGATCAGCTTGAAGGGATCGGATAGGCCAGAGACTTTGCGCGGAGCAAAGATAGCTTTCGTTGCAGTGGATGAGTATGCAGATATGCGAGAGTCAGTATGGGAGCTTGTCCTGCGTCCTGCCCTTACTGATTTGGCACCTACCTCATCAGCGTTATTTATTGGAACGCCAACAGGCAGGAACCATTTTTATGAATTGTATAAAAAAGCGATGGACGCAGAAGATCATGAAGCGTTTCACTTTACCAGTTACGACAACACTATATTAAGCAAAACGGAAATCGATGCAGCAAAAAAATCAATGTCTAGTTTTGGGTTTCGGCAAGAATACATGGCTTCGTTTGAAGCGCGTGGGTCGGAAATGTTTAAGGAAGATTGGGTCACATTCGAAGAAAAAGAGCCAGCCAATGGCGATTACTACATCAGCATTGACCTGGCTGGATTCGCAGATGTTGGACAGAGCAGAAGAAGAAAGAAAACGCACCTCGATAACACAGCAATCGCAATCGTTAAGGTCAACGAACAAGGCTGGTGGGTCAAGGACATAATTGCGGGTCGTTGGGATCTTAACGAAACGGCCATGAAGATATTTCAGGCAGTAAGAGATTATGAACCAATCTCTGTAGGAATTGAGAGGGGTATTGCTAAACAGGCGGTGATGTCACCACTGTTAGATTTGATGAGGCAGAATGCCCGTTATTTTAGAGTTGAAGAATTAACCCACGGAAATAAGAACAAAACAGATCGTGTTATGTGGGCCTTACAAGGGCGGTTTGAAAACGGAATTATTAAATTGAATAAAGGGGCGTGGAATGATGAGTTTCTTGATGAGCTTTATCAATTCCCCGATCCACTAACGCATGATGATACGGTAGATGCGTTGGCTTATATCGATCAAATGGCAACTGTGCCTTATGCACAGGATTTCGAGCAGGATAATCACGAATTCATAGATTCGGTGGCGGGTTATTAATATGGCTAAAAATGACGAAGTTGAGCTAAGACTTTTTGAAGATGCTGGATTAAGTTCCTGGGTGATGACTCAAGTGAGTGAGTGGCGTAATCACTATGAGCAGAATTATGAAGAAACCTTCAAAGAATATTACCGCATCTGGCGGGGCGTATACGACCCTAACGACAAAACCAGAGCAAGTGAGAGAAGCAAGATAATCTCCCCTGCGACTTCCCAAGCTATCGAATCGAGCGTTGCAGAAATTGAAGAAGCAACTTTTGGCCGTGGCAGGTTTTTTGATATTCGTGATGATATTGAAATTCCAAACCCACCTGAAAATATGACTGAGCAACAAGCGGCAATGCTTCAGGCTGAGATGCAGCAGAAGCAAGCGGATAAAATGAAAATTAAATATCTCAGGGATAAATTAACTGAGGATTTTCAAAAGCAAAAGATCAGAAAAGACATAGGCGAAGTTTTACTCAATGCTGCAGTTTTTGGAACAGGCATTGCAGAAGTCGTTATTGATTTGGAAAATGAAATCAAACCAGCGACTCGGCCTATGGGCGGCATGATGGCTCAAGGCACCGAGGAAGAAGAAAAAACGGTTGTTAAATTAAAAGCAGTCTTGCCACAAAACTTTTTAATCCAGCCAGAAGCTACTGATATTGAATCAAGCCTGGGCGTTGCAATTGATGAGGATGTTTCTCCGCATTCGATTAAGCTCATGCAGGAAGCTGGTGTCTATAAAGACGTTACCATCGAAACCTCTGGCACAACTAGCACAGACATACTTGAAGCTGACCCTACATTAGTCGAGCAACCGGATCACGTTGTAAGACTGACTAAATATTACGGTCTTGTACCACGGCATTTGCTCGATGACTTTGAAACTGAAGGAACAATGTCAGAGCTTGAAGAAGCACTTGAAGAAACCACAGTTGTTGAGGAAGAGGGTGAAACGGTCACTGAGGTAGATATTGAACTTATTGATCTGCCCGATCCCGATGATGGCCCTTATTACGTTGAGGCTTGTATCGTCATAGCTAACGGCAGCACCGTACTAAAAGCGATAGAAAACCCCTATATGATGCAGGATAGACCTGTTATTGCCTTCCCTTGGGACGTTGTTCCATCAAGATTTTGGGGTAGGGGTGTTACTGAAAAGGCATATCACTCCCAAAAAGCCCTTGATACTGAGCTTAGGGCCAGAATTGATGCGTTAGCCTTAACTAATTCGCCCATGATGGCTATGGATAGCACTAGAATTCCACGGGGATCTCAGCCAGAGGTCAGACCTGGAAAGATATTGCTCACAAATGGCAATCCTGCGGAGGTTTTACAGCCTTTTAACTTCGGACAAGTCTCTCAGATTACTTTTGCCCAGGCGAATTCGCTGCAGCAGATGGTTCAACAGGCTACTGGTGCAGTCGATTCGGCTATGCCAGGGAATCTTAACGATACTGCTGCCTCTACCCTCTCTATGGGCCTATCTGCCATCATAAAGCGGCAAAAACGCACTTTAGTCAACTTTCAAGAGAGCTTTTTAATACCTTTTGTGAAAATGGCAGCTTGTCGGTATATGCAGTACGACCCAGAGAATTATCCGGTAGAAGATTTCGTTTTTACCGTGACTTCTAGTTTAGGAATTCTTCAAAGGGAATATGAGGTTACGCAACTGGTTCAGTTGTTACAGACCATGCCGCAGGACAACCCACTTTACCCTGCGCTAATCAAATCGATTATAGACAACATGGCTCTATCAAACCGCGAGGAACTGGATGCAATGATTGACCAATCTATGCAGCCCGATCCACAGCAGCAGGAGATGGCACAAGTTTCAGCGCAAACTCAGCTTGAGTTTACACAGGCGCAAACCGCTGCATTGGTCGGTCAGGCAACCGAATCTAACTCCAGGGCTAAGAAGATTGAGGCTGAAACGATTGGCGTTCCAATTAAGCTGGAAAGTGATCGAATTGAGGCACTTGCTGACCTTACTCGCTCTGAAGGTGACTTGGATAAAGATGATCGGTTGAAGCTGAAAATTGCTGAAACCGCCATCAAAGAGAAAAAGGTAAATATCGAAGAAGCAAAAATTAGTGTGGGCCGTTAAATTAGCCAAATGACGATACTTTACGAATACTAATGCAGGTGTTACGGTAAAAAAAATGAGTCTGTCAAAAGAAGATGAAAAATATTGCGAAGCAATGTTTGAAATGATGGCGACAGATGGCTGGAAAATCCTCCTAAAAGAATATGAGGAAAATCGAGCCAACATTAATTCAGTGGAATGGACCACAGATAACGATGATTTACGGTTCCGAAAGGGCCAGTTGGATGTCATCGCCTCAATCCTTTCACTGCGGGACCAGGTAGAAAATTTGTATGAGCAGAATGATCTTTGAGTTTAGATGCCCGGAAGGTCATCGCAGTGAAAAACTTGTAGAGAGTTCCGTAAGACAAATTGATTGCCCCGACTGCCGACAGTCATCTACCAGGGTTGTTTCTTGTGCTGGACCTATGCTTGAAGTAGTTAGTGGCGACTTCCCAGGCGCTACGATGAAATGGGCAAGAGATCGGCAAAAGAAAATAAAGGCGGAACGCAGAGAAACCGAACTCCACGGTCCTGCGAATTAATTTTAAGCCCATTATGGATAACTTAAACCGGAGAAAATATGGCAAAGGCAGAAGCAACTGAGCAGCCTGTAATCGATCCTATTGACGCCCTTGAACCAGTTGAATCTGGTGGAAAGGAACAGGAAACGGAAGTACCAGCAAGTGCTTATTCGTCAAAGTCACGCGATGACTTAGAAAAAATGCTAGATGATCAGAAGTCTATGATCGGAAGGCAATCTAATGAAGTCGCTGACGTAAGGCGTGAAATTGAAGCTCTGAAAGGTGCGAGAAGTTACGTTGACAGCCAACTGCAAGTTGAACAACCCAAAGCCAAAGAGATTGACTATTTCGGTGACCCGGCTAGTGCTATCAAACAGAGCATTGAGGATCATCCGGCATTAAAGCAGCAGCAGGAAGAACTGGCAAAAATGAGGGCTGAAACAGCGGCCCGTGAAATTGAATCCAGACATCCCGATGCTTCTGCTTTGCTTAATTCCGATGATTTCAAGAGCTATATAGCGCAGTCGCCAAGTCGCACCGTGGGTTACACAACTGGCATGAAGTCTATGGATGTTGGAATTATGGACGAACTTTTGTCGGCTTACAAATCGACAATCCAGCCAACACCAGAGGTTGAAGCATTGAAAAATCAAGATCGTAAAGCCCAGGTTAGAAAGGCATCAACGGGTAACGCTCAAGGTTCTTCAGAAACCTCTGCCGGAAAAACTATCTCACGTGATGACATAGTAAATCTCAAAATGAATGATCCGGAACGCTATAGGCGTTTATATCCTCAGATTGAGAAGATGTATCGAGAGGGTCGGGTCACTTAATTTATTTTCTTATTTAAGGTAATTCATCATGGCTACATCCGTATATCCCGCCCAAGGCGGGGCAAGTAATGTAACAACTCAGGCCAATTTCATACCAGAACTTTGGTCCGATCAGGTCCGGGCAGCATTCAAAGCCCGTATCGTTATGGCTGGTATTGTTAAGCAAATGCCAATGACAGGCAAGAAGGGCGATACTATAAACGTACCAGCCCCAGGCCGTGGTTCTGTAACAGCAAAAGCCGCTGGCACAGCCGTAACCATCCAGAATGATACCGCTGCAAACGTAGCAATCGTCATTAACCAGCATTTTGAATATTCTCGACTTCTTGAGGATATTGCAGCAATGCAGGAACTAGCTTCATCTCAGGAATTTTATACTGATGATTGCGGCTACGCTCTTTCAAAAAACGTAGATACCAATCTGCATAACTTAGGCAAAAGCCTGGGTGATGGTGGTGGTTCAAGCTGGGTAAATTCAGCGTCATACTACGTTGATGCTTCTACTGGCTTAACCGCTTATGCGGCTGATACCGTTACAACAAGCGATTTGCTAACAGATGCAGGATTCCGCGCTTTGATTGTTAAGCAGGATGACGCTGATGTGCCTTTCGACAAGCGGTATTTTGTTATCCCGCCAAGTGCCAGATCTACCATGATGGGAATTGACCGTTATGTTAGCTCCGACTTTGTTAATGGTCGCGGTGTAGATAACGGCAAGATCGGTAACATTTATGGTATCGATATTATGGTCAGCACTAACTGCCCTGTCACTGAAACCGCTTCTGAAAACTCAGCAGGTGGTGAATTGAAGGCAGCTATGCTTTTACACGAATCTTCCCTTGTTCTTTCTATGCAGCAAGACGTTAGGGTTCAGACTCAGTACAAGCAAGAGTGGTTGGCCGACTTACTAACAGGCGATGTGCTTTATGGATCGGTTGCATACCGACCCGATTCAGCCTTCAACTTAGTAGTGAATGCGTAACTCTCCCTTGAGTGATTTGGGGGGCATTTATTTGCCCCCCTTTTTTTATAACTAGGGGGATCTATGCCTACGATAGTCACAAAGAATTCTAGTACAGCTAGTGATGTTCCAAGCAGTTCCGACCTGGTTCAAGGCGAGCTTGCAGTCAATGTAGCTGATAAAAGACTCTTCACCGAGAATGCATCAGCCACAGTTGTTGAAATCGGTACAAACCCTTCCTCGCTCACTACGGGCGTTTTAAATGCGACTTCAGTTACTTCAACGGGTCTTTTAACGGCTGGCGGGTTAGCTTATCCGACATCAGATGGGGCTGCTTCCACTGTTCTTGGTACAAACGGGTCAGGAACGTTAGATTTTATTTCGGTTGCGGGTGCTTATGATCTTGCAACTCAATCTGAAGCTGAAGCTGGTACAGTAACAACAGGAAAAATCTTTTCTCCCCTGCGTGTAAAACAGGCCATTGACGCACTAGCCACATCTGCCGGAGCTGATATAGCCTCGGCAACAACTATTGACCTCACTGCCGCAACTGGCAACACAGTAGTTATTACAGGAACAACTACTACCACGGCCCTTACAATGGATGCGGGACAGCAGATGATTCTGCTCCCTTCTGCTGCATGGCCTATGACTTTTCATGCTACAACCATGAATATTATGGGTGGCGTAAGTTATACCTGTGCTGCTGGCGATAGAGTTTATGCAGTTAAAGATTTAGCTGGCGTTATTCGAGTATCAGTATTCAAGCAGGATGGTACTGCGGTCGTTACTGGATCGGTTGCAGTTGGTGACATCACTGGCCTTGCGACAGGCGTTGCTACCTTCCTTGCAACATCTTCATCGGCCAACCTTGCTAGTGCTGTTACTGATGAAACCGGGTCAGGAGCATTAGTATTTGCTACAAGCCCAACTCTGGTTACTCCAGCTTTAGGAACTCCGGCTTCTGGCACATTGACAAATGCTACTGGACTCCCCCCTGCGGGAGTAACAGGAACAGCCGCCATTCTGGGTGCTAACACTTTTACAGCTTTACAAACTCAAGCCGCTGGTGCTGACATAGCTTCAGCCACGGCTGTCGATCTTACTGCCGCCACTGGAAACGTGGTCGTCATTACTGGGACAACTACTACGACAAGTTTCACAATGACCAAAGGTCAGCAGATGGTACTTATAGCTGCTGCGGCATGGCCTTTAACTTTCCATGCCACAACAATGAATATCAACGGTGGTGTGAGTTATACCTGTGCCGCTGGTGACAGGCTTTATGTGGTCAAGGATGATGATGATGTTATCCGTGTCTCAGTAACGAAGCAGGATGGTACTGCGGTTGTCGTAGCTGCTGCTGGTCCTTCATATGAGGCCACAGCATCAGGCACACTAGCTAACGGTGATACGGTAATTGTTAATGCTGACGGAACTGTTAGCGCAATTACTGGTTCTGGTGCATCTGCAAATCTTGGAGCTGACCAAGTTTTTGAGGCGTCAGGAACTTCAAACATTGACAGTGCCTACGATGAGTCAACGGATAGGCTTGTTGTCATTTACAGAACTTCTAACCTTTACGCAGAAGTTGGACAAATTAATAGCGATGGAACAATAACTTTCGGAACTGCTGTACAAGTTGCGGCTGGTGCATCAATAGGTTCAATTTGCTATGACGCAAGCACATCCAGAATGCTAATTGCCTACAAACTGGCAGGTGATACTTTCGGTTATGGTGTCGTTGGAACGGTTACCGGAGGCGGTACAAATTCTATTGCTTTTGGCACTGCTGCGGCTTTTTATAATTCTGGCGCGATTGAAGGCTCAAATATCGGTCTTGCCTATTATGCCTCTGCTACTGCAAGCGTTATTGCTTATCACATCGACCATGGGTCTTATGACGGCCAAGCAAAAATGGCAACAATTACAGGAGGCGGTACAAACACCGTAGCATTTGGTGCAGCAGAGACAATAAATTCTGGCAGAGCAAGATGGCTTGAAAGAGGTGTCTTTTACGACCCCGATACGGAGAGAGTGGTTGCTTGCTACATGGATTTTAACGAATCAGAAAATGGATATGCTCGGATAATCGAAAATACAACCGGAACAACCCTTGTAGCTCGTACAGAATACGAATTCAACGGAAATGATGTTGAATACATTGCGGCCTGTTATGACACGGCCAACAATAAGGGGTTTGTTTGTTATCGTGATAAAGGTGCTAGTAATTACCTTAATGCAAGAGTCATAACGATTGTTGGTAGTTCAACTAATTCATTAACTTATGGCACTGAGGTCACTGTTGCGTCAACGGATGTCGCTCACGTTGATTGTGAATTTGATGCAACTGCGGGGAAAGTTGTTGTCATTTATAAGGACAGCACTGGAAGCAAAGGTTACATAAACACAGGCACAATTTCTGGCACTGGTGCATCTGCAACAACTACATGGGATGGTGCAACGGAAATCGTTTCTAGCAGCGGAATTGAAGCAACGAATGCAACTTATGACCCGGATCGAGGAAAAAGCATTATAAGTTACACGGACGGGTCTAACTCAAATCATGGAACTGCAAATGTTTATACCGTCCCTTATAGTTCAACAAATCTGACAGCGGAAAATTATATCGGAATAAGCAACGCTGCTTATAGCTCCTCAGCAACAGCTACAATACAGGTTGCTGGTGCGGTTGATGATGCACAAAGCTCTTTAACTCCAGGTCAGACCTATTACATTAGTTTTGATGGAAGTCTGTCTCTAACTCCCTTGGATGATCCAGCAGTAACCGCTGGAACGGCTGTCACAGCAACCAAATTAATTGTTAAAGGATAGAAAATGAGCAAAACAATTACTTTTAATGCGTCCAATATTAGCGCATATCTCTATGATAACGATGTTCCTATAGCCGTTGAAAGCAACAGACTTGTAGTCGGTGATCCTACGACTTTAATTATCGGTGATATGAACTCTGGGAATGCAACCGTTCATAAAAATGTAACCGCTCCTGCTGATTGGTATGGCGGGAAGTATTTATTTGACGGCAGTTCTTGGACAGAAAAACCCAACTGGGTTGATCCGACATAGGGTGAAATCAACAGATTGGAAGCGGAAGTTACTCATCTTAATGCCACGCTGTAATGTAGGGAGGAAGTAGCGTGACCGAAAAAGAGATAGAAGCAATGGTGGAACGGGCAGCGGAAGCTGGTGCAAAAAAGGCACTCCGCGAAGCTGGGCTATCTGATGATGACGCACCAAATGACGTAAGGGAATTGAGGAATTTGCTTGATAGTTACAGAGCAGCAAAAAAGACATTTCAAAGAACAATTGTTCAGGGAATAACAACAATATTTTTAGGGGCTTTACTGGCAGGTGCTTACTTTAATTTTACGGATCGAGGCTAATGTTCAAATTTATCGAAAATATTTTGGCAAAAATTGGTGGCCCAGTTTGGAGAGGAGTGCAAACGACTAAACACGCAACGCTAGGTGCGATTATTGTTGTTTTAGTCATTGGACTTATTGTCTGGGTGGTTTGATTAAGGCGTAATAATGTTATCGATCATTGACTCGCTGATCGGGCCTGTATCGACAATTCTCGATAAGATTGTTGTTGATAAAGATGTTAGGGAAAAACTGGCACATGAAATTGCCACGATGTCCCAAAAGCATCACCAACAGATCATGTTGGCGCAGCTTGAAATCAACAAAGCTGATGCCAGGGGGAATTGGTTTCAATCGAGTTGGCGACCTGCGACAGCTTGGGTTTGTGTGGCTGGCTTCACTGTTAATTTTTTGATTTCGCCACTTGCTGTTCCATTTGGAATAGTTATTCCGCAAACAGATACCGCTGTAATGATGCCTGTTTTACTTGGTCTTTTGGGCCTCACTGGTGCTAGAAGTTACGAACGTGTTAAAGGCGTAGGAAAAGACTGATGGATATTGAAGAAATATTAGTAACCGGAAAAAGGGCCGACCCCTTTGATATATCTGATAATTTCAATAATACGGTCAACTGGCGTAGTGCTATTGATTCCGTTATGTCTAATTCTGGCTCAAATGTTTTAGGGTCTAATCTTGATGCTACTGCTGCGGATGTTCTTCTGGGTTCTGGTTATACGGATTCAGCAATTACTCAAGCTGTAAGAGATGCAGCTTTTGAGGCTAAAGACGCATGGCTAAAAGCAAATCAAGAATTATCAGACGCAGAAAAAAATTCCGCTGTTATTGCTATCCTGGCTAATCATGGAATCAATGTTGACGCGAATACTTACGACTATTACAGCAATTCCGACATTAACGGAATGGTGGCAAGAAATGTTGACACAACAGGAAATGTAGATAATTCCGGTGGTGGTTCGACTGCTGCTGATGCTGCCGCTGCTGTCGCTGCCGCTGCTGGAGTTTTTGGTTCAGGTTCGTCTGATAGTTCAGGTTCGTCTGATAGTTCAGGTTCGTCTGATAACTCTGGTAATTCTTCAACAGCTTCAACAGCTTCAACAGATTCTTCGGCTTCAACAACTGCAACAGATTCTTCATCTTCTGCAAATACCGGGGGAGGAGTCGATGCAAACGAATCTTTTATGTACGACAGCGCAAACAATGTGTTTGTTGATGTAGCTGGCGATACTCACCCTGCTGGAAACACCAGCGATGTTGATCTTGTAGATGGTGGTTTCTATACAGTTCGTGCTGTTTTAGACAACTCTGGGCAGGTTGTTGCAGAACACGTTGTAAATGCAAACGGTCAAGACGTTGCTACGGTTGGGTCGGTTGATGGAAATGTTGTATTAACTGGAGTCGGTAACAACACTAACACCACTACTACAGGCACTACTACAGGCACTATTACCACCGGAGGAGGCACTACTACTGTTAAAGGTGATAAAGGTGATAAAGGTGATACTGGAGCAACAGGGGCTACTGGGGCAAGCGTAACAGGTGCAACTGGTGCAACTGGTGCAACCGGAGCCACTGGAGCAGTAGGAGCCAAAGGTTCTACTGGAGCTACAGGAGCAGTAGGAGCCACCGGAGCAGTAGGAGCTACCGGAGCAACAGGGGCAGTAGGAGCTACCGGAGCCAAAGGCAATCAAGGTGTTGCGGGAGCTACAGGACAAACTGGGGCTACAGGTGCAACGGGTGGAATTGGAGCAACAGGAGCTACTGGAGCCACAGGCGCGGTAGGAGCAACTGGAGGGGTTGGCGCTACTGGAGCTACAGGTGCTACCGGAACCGCTGGTGCTACAGGAGCCACGGGTGCGACAGGAGCCACGGGTGCCGCTGGTATTGCTGGGGCTATAGGAGCTACAGGTGCTACAGGAGCAACAGGGGCTAGAGGTGAAACAGGCGGTCAAGGAGAAAAAGGAGAGCAAGGAGAAACTGGCGCGGCAGGAACACCTGGAAGAACTATTTTTGGAGGTGGTGGAAGTGGTCTAGAACGCCCACCAATGAGGCCGTATAAAAGCATCCGCCTAGATCCAACGACTCTGCTTGCAAGAGAATTTATTAAGAGATTCGACAATCAGCCTAGCAAAACTCCAATCACTGATCGTCTTTTTGGCAGAAGGAGTTAGACAATGACTTTCCTGAATTTAATTAATGCCGTAATGAGAAGGCTGCGAGAAAACACTGTTTCTGCTAACACAGAGACAAGTTATTCCATAATGATTGGCGATCTTATTAATGATGCAAAAACAACAGTAGAAAATTCGCATGAATGGACTGCCCTGCGTCAAACGGTTGTTGTTCCAACTGTAGAGGATCAAACAACTTACGCAATTACCGGAGCGTTTCAAAATGCCATTCTGAAAGAAGTTATGAATGATACTTCTAACTGGTATCTAACAGGTAAAAGCAAACATTATTTCAACGATCAAAACTATCTTGGAACTGCACCAAAATCTTCACCGGACTGTTTCACATGGAACGCAACAGACGCAACTGGTCAATTACAAGTTGATCTCTATCCGATACCCGATGCGGTCTATCAATTACGTTTTGATATGGTCATTCCGCAACCAAAATTAGAAGCTGACGCAACATTTTTAAAGATACCGAGCAATCCAGTAATTCAACTTGCGTATGCTTTAGCACTAAGAGAAAGAGGCGAAACGGGCGGTCAAAGTGCAGCGGAACAATTTGGAGTTGCAGCAATAGCTCTTGGCGATGCGATTCAGCTCGACGCAAACAAATATCAAAATGAATTAACTTTCGTGGCAGTGTAAATGGCACAAGCTCTACAAAACATAACCATATCGGCACCGGGATTCGCTGGAATTAATACCCAGGATGCCCCCCTGCAGCAAGAGCCGTCTTTTGCCGCTGATGCCACCAATTGCATAATAGATAAAGAAGGAAGAGTTGCTGCGCGGAAAGGTTACTCGATGGTCAGTTCTAACGGGCCAACCGTTCTAGGATCAAGCGCAGGAATCGAGTCAATTGGGGAATTTGTTCAAACCGATGGAACCAAGATTGTATTCTCCTGCGGCAATAACAAGATTTTTAAAGGAACCTCAACTCTTGTTGATATAACCGGAAGTTTAACGATAAGTGCTAATAACTGGTCAATGGCTAGTTTAGCCAATAAGTTCTATTTCTATCAAAGGGGCCACGCTCCTTTAGTTTATGACGCTTCAACTAGCGCATTAACCACTATTGCTGCTCACTCTGGGGCAGCAGGAACAGCACCGCAGGCAAATGTCTGTCTTGCAGCTTTTGGTCGAATATGGGCTGCTGATGTAACAGGCAATAAACACACTCTGTATTTTTCAGATCAACTCGATGGGGTTGATTTTGGTGGAGGTTCTAGCGGTAGCTTGGACTTAACAACAGTTTGGCCCGGTGGATTTGATGAAATCGTTAGCTTGATAGCTCACAACGACTTTCTAATCATCCTGGGTAAACGATCCATTTTGCTGTATTCAGGAGCAGGAACACCCTCATCAATGGCTCTGGCTGACACAATCTTGAATATTGGTTGTGTCTCGCGTGATTCGGTTCAATCTACAGGTCAGGATATTCTGTTTCTTGACTATTCTGGCGTTCGTTCATTAGCTCGAACAGTACAAGAAAAATCAGCGCCAATAGGTGATATTTCTAAAAATGTTAATAACGACATAAAAACCAGAGTTCAGGCAGAAACGGGGAATATCAAAACAATTTATGATCCTCAGAATGCGTTTCTCTTAATCAACTTTCCAAGTGTTGGGGTGGTTTATTGCTTTGATACCCGCTATCCGCTACAGAACGGTAGCTATCGAGCAACAACCTGGACCTCTATGAATCCGCTATGTTTCACCGTTACGGATGCAGATGAATTGTATATTGGTGTAGCAACCGGAATTTCTAAATACGATAGCTATACGGACAACGCTGCTAGCTATGATTTGCAGTATTTCTCCCATCCGTTAAGTTTTGGTGATTCCTCAAGACTGAAATTTCTCAAGGGTGTCAATATCACGACATTTGCGGGTGCTGGTGCTACGGTAGTCCTTAACTGGGCTTATGATTATAGCGGTGATTATCAAAAGCAAGCCTACACGCTGTCAGCGTTTAGCGCAGGTCAATACAATATTTCAGAATACAACACGGCAGCAGCAGAATACGAGTCGTCTTTTACACTTATTAATAAGGAAAAGGTGAATACCGGGGGAAGCGGAAGCACTGTTTCAGTGGGTTTAACCACTACTGTTGATGGTAGCGAAATTGCTTTTCAGGAATTAAATATTCACTCTCTAATCGGAAGGGTCATCTAAATGAGTAACTATACCCCCGTCACGAATTTCACTTCCAAAAACTCCTTGCCGAGCGGGAATCCGCTGAAGGTCTTGAACGGAGTTGAATTCACAACAGAATTTACGGCTATCCAGACAGCGGTTAATTCCAAGCTCGATGCTGCAAGCGGTACGGCTACCGGAACCCTCTCCTGCGTGAATCTAAGCGTTAGTGGAACCTTTTCTGGAGCTACGACCATTGACGGAGGGACTTACTAATGGCTTGGTATGATACTGCGAGTGATGCCTGGAACTGGTTCAACGATCCAGAACAAAGTAGCTTGAGAAATATGATGGGTGCGGCTGGTCAGGTCGCTGCTACTGAGGGTGCTATTGATGATCTTCAAGGCATGGGGGCTAAAGCCAAAACTAGAATTGGTATGCCCGGTGAGAATTTTTGGAACACTATAAAAGGCACAACTAAATTTACGCCTTTTTCCGTTACAACTGGAGCTGCTGGACCTGGCTCAGTAACAACAGATTCGACTGGTTCTGCGTTCTATAACATGAACGATAATCAAACGGCTCTCGCTGACAGTTTACGAACTGGCGGGACTGATTTCCTAAATGCTTCTTTAGGACGAGGTGCTTTCGGAAGGCCAAGACTTGATGCTGCTGGAAATCAAATGAGAGATGCTGCTGGCAATCTTCTTTATGACGATGATGCTGGTTTTGGTCTTGAGCAATATATAGGAACAAACAAATCACTCACTGATCCTTTCTCTGCGGCAAACCTAAGAACTTCAGAGGATGCTTTATTCAATCAGTTACAAGCAATGCGCCAACCAGGGCAGGAACGAGATCAACTTGCGCTAGATGAAAAACTTTTTGCCCAAGGTAGAACCGGATTACAAACTGCTGCTTACGGTGGCTCTCCAGAACAATTTGCTATGGAAAAAGCAATGCTTGAGCAGTCAGCCCAAGATCAACTTATGGCAATGCAACAGGCCAGAACGGATGCAGCCAACATTGCTGATTGGCGACAAAGGGGCATTGGTGAAGCAAGAGAAGATCGAGCATTAAGCGGTGATATGGCTGGTGCCTTTTTAGATGCTTCTTATCAGCCTACTAGAGAGTTAATAGCAGCAATGCAGCCAAGTCTGAATATGTCTAGCGATGCGACAGTAGCAGGGCGACAACTTGGCGGCTATGCAAGAGACTTAGGAAGTCAGGAGCTTGATTACAAACTTGGTGCTGAACAAATGGCAACAGACTTGAGGCGTGAGCAACTTAATTCCCTCTTTGGGATGTTGATGAATGAGCAAACAGCTAAAGGCAATGTGGGGGCTTCCTACGTTGGAGGCGCTAATCCGAATCAGAGTGCTTTAGATGCGGCATTTAAAGCATGGAACCCTTTTAACCAGCCAGTAGAGTAGGATTAATTATGAATTCACTTGACGACATCTCCCTGGCATTCGATGACATCATTGATACTCCTGCGAAAAGACAAAGGCAGGTCGCGGCAGCGGATCAGGAAATGAGGCAGCGTTATGCTCAGTCACGGAATCCCTTTGCGCTTCTTGGTGCTGGTATTGCTGGAGGTATTCAGGGCAACACTGAGAATCTTAGACGCGCATTAGTGGGTATGGGTGGTACTGGCTTTAAGACGCAGGGGGAAAACATAGCCGAGCAGTTGCGTGGAATTGATACAAGCACTGTGGCCGGGCAAAACCAAGTGTTAGCAATTATTTCGCAAGTCGATCCAGGCAGAGCAGAAGCACTGAAACAAATGTTTGACCAGAAGAATATAGAAGCAGAACAAAGAGAATTTGCAGCGGATCAATTTGAGTTTCAGAAAGAACAATTTACGGAAGAAAAGAGAGCCGCTGAGGTTGAAGAAGATTTTGAACGTCGAGAATTGGCATATAAGGAAGGTGTTCTGGATCAACAGGTACAAGAGTGGTTAGCTGATCAAGGCAATGTAGAAAATAGACCAAATTTTTATCAACGAATGGCTGCAGAGTTTGCAGATAATCCAGAAATACAATCGGTGTTTCAGGCAGCGGCTCTGACCAATCCGCAGAGCAGCGATATAAACACGGTATTAAGTGCGTTATCTACAAACGACAAAGCACAAGATAAAGAAAGGTTCATTAATCAGTTAATGGTAGAAGGGGATATGACTAGAGTTCAAGCTCAAAATATGAATGCAATGATTGAGCAGAATCTTTTTGAGCCAACGGTTCAAGCAGATGGAACGGTCATAATGCCGAATATGATTAATATAATGGCTAGGCAGTCTGGAAATACAGAACTAACTGAAGATGATATGGTTTTGACTATACCCCCTACGGTATATCAGCCAACTAATTACAATATAGCGGAAGAAAAAACTTTATACGCTCTGCATGAGTTTGTACCTGGGTTGGGCAACTGGCTTATAAGGGAAGGGCAAAAAATATACGGACAGGTGGAACCGGAGTGGCTTGACCTGAGAAGGCAGGAAGCTCAAAACACTGTAAATACAATTATGGCGGGGCTACGAGCAGCGGCCAGGGAGGAAATGGGAGCAGCTAGGCTATCAAACTTTCTTGTGGATTTAATTGATGGTGAGATTGGGCTGCAATCAAAAGCTATAGACCAACCAGATTTATATTTAACAAAACTTAGAACTCAGCACCATCGTTTAAAGAGGGAAAGGTTGAGGATTGAAGGAATGCCGACATCTTCTCCACAAGGTCGAGAGCAGCAAATTGACATATTATCCCGTATTGATAAAGCAATTCAGGAAATTGGGTTAGACAATAAAATTATTG
>Ga0208669_1000154_pt1 | contig 29182 bp, 18 predicted proteins | sample 21_taG_FD_184095 | JGI IMG/M metagenome (GOLD analysis project Ga0208669, IMG submission 184095) | Marine viral communities from the Subarctic Pacific Ocean - 21_ETSP_OMZ_AT15319 metaG (SPAdes) (version 2) | ecosystem: Environmental > Aquatic > Marine > Oceanic | place: Pacific Ocean | collected...
ATACATATTATTATGATTAGTTTTTTCATTCTTTTATTTTAATTGTTATATCGTGTGGCGCATATTCATTACCACCAAAATATGGGTACAAATAATACCTTCTTATTAATCCCCAATTACCTTCAGGTCTTCTACGTACAAGTGTAGTATCGTTATCTATTACTATTACATAATAAAATGTTTTTATATCAATACTAGCATTATAAATTACATCTGTATCTATAGTTCTTATTGTTGCAGCGCTATGTCTACCTTCTTCATGTCTTAACCAGCAAAGCTCTAACTCACCATCTATATATCTCCAACCAAGGCGTATTGAATACTTTTGATGCCTAACGCCAAAATCACTCATACCGTATATTTTGTTTACATCATGTTGGTTTTCTGCTATTTCAGTTTCGTATATAGCAGATTCATCTAGCATAAACTTAAATTCTATTTTAGAATTTACCGGGTGGTTTATAAAACTACCTGAACTATGCTCACCAGCTGGTATTGTATAAACTCTAAAGCCAAGATCATCAACTTCTTTTGTACATGAAATTAATAAAAGAAGTATCAGAAGTTTTTTCATTTTACCGCAATATTTTTCTTTTTCTTTTTTTCTTTGATTTTAAAGCTTCTATCTTTTCGTTTTTAATATTGAGATTGTACTGACTCCAACCTAAAAACATTAAAGTTCTTTCCCAAGCCGCATGCTCGTTGTTAAGTGCCTGCCTTACATTTTGAGTTTTATTATATAACCTGTTAAGAGGTAAATTAGTAAAACCTTCTACATAGTTAGTTGCCGCCGACCATTGTGGATTGTCAATATCAAAATTATTCATTTGAGCCATTACTTTTTTATTGTAATTTAAAGTTTTTTCAGCGTTTACAATTTTTCTAGCTTTAATGCCTAATACAGGTGAAAAGTTTAAAGCCTCAACTAAAACAGCACTTTCATCTGGATTATAATTAACATCTCTTTGTCTAGCGTATGCAATAGCCGTGTTTTTTAAAGTAGAAAGAATTGCACCAAACATACCAGTTCCTCTTAAAACAGAGTCAATACTACCGTTTATTAACCTTTCGCGTTTCTTCAAAAACAAATTGTTAACATCTTCCTCGTCGTCATCAAACATCATTGCAAACATAGCTGTTTGTAAAGTATAGAATATTAAGTTTTGTATTGCAAGGTAATAAGTAATTCTAGCAGCGTTAGAAATATCACTTTGCATTTGTGTAGTATTAGGTTTTGTTATTCTTCTATTTTTAATATCTAAAAACGCTTTTTTAGCCAACCTGTTGAACTGCGAAGTTACGTTCTGAAAGTTTAATATAACTTTACCAATAATAGATGCTTGTTGTTTAGAAACCATATCAGGTCTTGCAGACTGTTGCGTTGACTGTGTTATGTCTTGAAAGTCTGTAAATGCTTTTGCCTCAGCTTCTTTTTTACTTAAACCTTGGCTTAAGTAAGTATTAATTCTATTTCTATAATATGTAGCGCCACCAGTTGCGATTGCAATATTATCACCAATTTGTGTAGGTAAAAAACCTAATTCTAGCAACTTAGATATTAAAAATCTGTGAGGATTTTTAGATTTACGCATCTCAGCAGCAAGCTCAGCGCCGTTAACATCAGTCATGATACCACCCCTTCTTTGTTTTAACATATCAGAGTTAAATATAAAACCCCAATCGTCCCAATATTGTTTTTGGTTAGCAAAAGCTTTTGCAGCCGCGTACACATTATTATCGGCAAAGTTAATATAGTTTACTATAGACATTTGTTGTAGCAAAGAAGACCTTACGTTAAAAAACATGACAGACCCAACAGATCCGTTAACCCAGTTCATAAGCCTATTAACCATACCACTTTGACCAGTAGGTTTGTTTCTACCAGTTTTAATTCTATAAAGCATGTCTTCTAAAGCCTCTCTCATGCCTTTGCCGTAACCAGCTTCTATTTTATTTAAATTTTCTGTAGAAAATATTGCGTCAGCATTTTTAATAAACTCTTGAAAAAACTGAGCTCTACCAATTCTACCCGTAGCATCGTCTAAATCCATACGTATATCACCACTATCCCAGCCATCTGTAGGGTCAACATACTTTTCTTGTTTTGATATAGTATTTATAGCTTCTGCATAGCTTTTTAAGTTTAGATCAGAATTAACTAGCTCGACTAAAGCTTTTTGATCTGTTTCACTTAATCCTGGTATATCATACCCATGTTTATCCCACAAATACACTCTTACAGCGTCTTGATACACAAAGTCACCATCAGGAGTTTTTTGATTAAGCATTTTTTTAACATTAGACATTTGCTTGTTTAAGTTTTTATAATCAGTTGCTACTGATTGCCTAGCTGTATCATACTCTCTGTTAGCTCTGTTTAAAGGTCTAATTAAAGCTTCTTCAAAAAAGTCTCTGTGTTTATTGCCCAAAACTCCTTTACCCATAAAGTTATACAATAAACCTACAAAGTCTTCGTGTGATGGCGGTATAAATAATCTAAACTTACCTTTACCAGCGCCACGTTTTCTAGCCTTTATAAAACCAAATCTTTTTTTAGCGTCGATACCAGAAACATCTTCTAATATTTGATTAAACTTTTCGCTTAAACCTTCGCTAAAGTTTATTTTAGCTTGTACAACTTTTGATTTTATATCTAATTGCTCTAACACGTTTTTAACTGCTTTGACATTTGGCAGAGCATCATCTACAAAGTACATGTCGTTATAACCTTCTGCAAATTTATTTAACATCCAAAGAGCTTTTGCTTCACCAGTACTATTACCTAGACCAGTTATGTTTTCTAAAGGTATATTTATACCTTCACTTTTTAAGTACTCGTGTATTGCTTGTTGGCTTTCAGGTGCTCTTGCAGTTAATATAAATACGTTTTCAGGACCAAACTTTTTTATTTGGTTTTTCATTTTTTGCATTAATGGTCCTGGTTTTCCATCAGTAACTTTATTAAAATCTGTAAAGTCCATTTTCCAGCCTTGTTGTAAAAGTTCGTCGCCAACAAAAGGCCATTTGTCAGAAGCTATACGTTTTGTTTCGCCATCTTTTGTTGCTATAACGTAGTTTTGACTTACACCTACTGTTTCATCAAAATCAAAAGCACTCATACCTCTTGCCTTTGTGTTTTTATTATAACCTCTTGCGTTTGTAGTTGCTTCAGAAAAAAGCTCTCTTTGTTGTATTTGAGTGTCTAAAGCTTTGTTAGCCCCTTTGTTGTTTACATTAAACATTTCTGCAAAAGTTGTTTTACCGTCTAAACCTACTATTGAGTTAGGGTCAATACCAACACCATCTGCGTTAAAAACTATTTCGTTAAAGTATCTTTCCCACCAACTGTTATCAAGAACACTCCAATCATCTGGCATACGCTTTTGTAAACTATACCCTCTAGCTGTTCTTGCTTTAGTCAGCTTCTTGTCCATAGCTTTGTCTAAAACTATTAACTTGTAGTTTTTAATAACAAGATCATAAGCAACCTCAAAAGAATCAACACGTTCATCTAATATGCTATTCATTAAGTATAAATAAGCGGCTGTAGCAGGCATAGCATGTTCAAATTCTATTTTATCACCTGTTATTTTTAAAGAGTAACCAGCTATTTGAGCGCCAAGCCTTTGCCAAGATTTTTTATCGTTTGCAGTAAGTTTTAAATAACTACCTACAGCTCTAACAGTTTCGCCAGTTTCATCTTGAGTTATAGCAGTGTTAAAACGCTCCCACATAACTCTGTGTATTAAAGCTATGTCTTTGTTCCACTTGTTTATTCTTTTTGTGTCTGCAAGTTTTGTTCTAAAAGTTTTCTTAGTACCAAATATTGTTCCGTAATTTTTAACAATATCCCAGTTTGCTTTTTGTACTACTTTGCCTTTTTCGTTTTTAATTTCAACTGGTTTACCAAACACGCTGTCATCAGTGTTTTGAGCAAGTGTTCTAACGTCGTTTCTAAACTTGTTATAAGCTTCAGCAGCTTCTTTGCTATAGTCAGGATTTCTAGTACCGTCCTTTTTAAACTCACTCATACTAACACCGTAGTTTTTGTTACTACCAGTAAACACATCAATACCGTCTTTTATCCAAAACTCTTTTGGCATATGTGGAAATAAATGAACAGGCATTGATTCTAAAAATTGTTTTCTACCAGCGTCAGTTTTTAAATTATAAGTTTTACCTTGACCTCTAGCTTGTAGAACATTGTCTATACCTTTTTCTTCTAGCTCAAGAGTGTTTTTTACCATTAAGCCATCAACTTCTGTAAACGCCTCACTAAAAGCAGCTTTGCCCTGTGCGGTTGTAATATTTGCTATTTCTTGCGCTTTTATTTTTTCACCTCCACGTCGAGCTAACGGAGGAAAAGCATCTAGTTTTCTTTGAGCGCCAGCCAGTGTTACACCTATTGACAAAGCTTTTGCATTACTTTTTAAAAATTGACCAATATCTCTATTATACACGTTTGGCTCGTTTTTAGGTGTTATACCTAAATCTTTTTTAAACTTTTCAACAGTGTCAGGCGTAGGATTTCTAAACTGTGGTTTTAATATTTTAACAGATGTTTGGGTTGATAAGCCTAAGCTTCTACCGCCTGGTGAAGTTTCAGCGTCTTTTTTAGTAGCACGATCTGCACTAGTAGCCTTTGGATCTGTATAGTCCTCGTAAAAATAATCCATTACTAAACCTTTTAGACCAATAGCCCTACCATATATTTCCCTTGATACATCTATGTTTTCACCAATTTTATTTATATCAGCTGTTTTTCTAGTAACATTTAGCAGTGGTAAAGTTTTTATAAACTTACTAGCGTTTTCGCCAGCGTTAAAAACTCTTTGTATGCTTTGAGCTTCAGCAGGTATAGGCATACCTTCTTTGTATTTTGTAACTAAAGATAAGTTAGCGCCACCTTTCATAATTTTATCAGCAGCTATATCAAATATAATCTCACCAACTTGACCAGCGTTGTTGTCAATTACCTCTTTAAAGCTATCACCTTCTTTTACTTTTATTTTAGATTTTATATTATCAGACTTTGTAGATACAATACTAAAGTCATCAAACATATCTATTTTTTGTACAAAAGTTTCTTGTGTGTTTGAAGTGTCGTTTACGTCACCGGCAACGTCTTTTATATTTGAATCATCAAGCTTAACGCTGTCACGAATACTTAGTATTTTAGCCTCTTCGTATATAGTATCATCTTTAGGTGCTATATTTGCAGTTACAAATGTAGAAAACTTACCTTTTCCAGGTACATATCTTTTTATAAGACCAGGTAAGTAAACAGACAAAGCAGACACAACGTTTTTTCTAGGTATATCACCAACTCTATCATCAAATCTCATAGCAGTTAGAGCTAATAAATTATATTGAGCTAGTAATTCCGCGTAATCTTTTCTATACTGAGGATTATCTTTAAAATTAGGAAGTTTACTAAGTTTTTTAATTTGTCTTATTAACTTCTCAGGTGTTCTTTGTGTATCTTCAGAAAACACTGCGTCACCTTCAGGTGTTGTACCAGCAACTATTAAGTTGTTTTCTCTTACGCCTTTTCTAAAACTAGCAATGTAAGCGCTTATGTCTGCAGCATTATTAAACTTAAAATACATAGGCTGTTTACCATTATGATACTTGTTAATAGCTTCATTAAGTAAAAGCTTTAGTGAAACAATAAAACTAGTGTTTTCTTTTACTAAACCAGCATCTTGAAGCTCTGCTAATATAGGCGTTAGCTCTGCTAAGTATGTTTTATCACCTTTGCTTTTGTAAACATTTAACCTGTTTAATATTCTATTGTATGCTTGCTTGTCTTCAACTTGCTCTAACAAAAGCTCTATGTCTTTAGTTAATTCTTCGTTTAAACCACGAGTTTCAATATCTTCAAATAATTTTATTCTAGCGTCGTTTAGATGCGTTAGTTCGTGAAACACAGCAAAAGCCATAGTAGATTTGTCATAGCTAGTAGGCGCGTTAATTATATTGTTTACTACATTTTGTTCAACAACAATTATATCGTTACCAAAATAACTAGCGTTAGCCCTTCTGTCTCTAAAACCAGCCATGTATTTTTCTATTTGTTCTTGCGATGCACCTTTTTCTTTCAACAAAGCTTCTGCATCTTCAAAAGTTTCTGCTTTTAACACGCTACCTTCTAAGCCTAAAACCATTGATAAACTTTCGTAAAATTTACCAAAGAAAAAATAATCTTCTGCTTTAATGTTTTTAGTATCTACATTAATTCTTTCTGCAAGATCATTAAATTTTTCTTTTTGATCTTTACTAGGCTTGTCTCTTAAGCTAGTTATCTCTTGATCAATATCGTCAATTTGCTGTTGTATAATTTTTACATCATTAGCAATGGTCTGGTTGTATTTTTGACCAGATTGAGCCGCTCCTATTTGTTGTGCTTTTTTTCTTAGATCACGTTTTTTTCTTTGAGCTTCAAACAGTGCGAATATATCTTGGTTGTCCATGTTAGAAACATCAGCAAAAACAGCAGCATCTTGAACTTGAGCTTCTCTTAAAATTCTCATCAGCTCACTTTCTAAATAAACTTCTAAATCTGTTTTTTCAATATTAGGACCTTTGTACAAAGTTTGTAGTTGAGCAGATATTTCTGCAAACTCTTTAGTTCTTTTTTGATTTGCATTTATCTCTTGTCTTGTAGATATATCACTTCTAACTGAGTTTACTACGTTACCAGCAACAGAAGGTCCTTGAATAGCCATTGTAGAAAACAGAACGTTCATATTAAAGTCAGCATCAATGCCTTCAATTAAAGATTTGTTTTCGCCTAACACGCCGTAGTCAACTAAGTTATGCCCTACTTGAGTAAAAGCCTCTTCAATATATTCTATACCTGTGTTGTAACCAAATCCACCAGCGCCTTTTAAAGCGTTACCTATAGTAACACCAGCCACATCACTTTTACTTAACAAAGCTAGTTTTTGCACGTAACTCATTGTACCAAATTTCTCTGCATAAGCAGCAATACCACCGTACATAATAGAACTAAAAGCTTTTTGAAGCTCTGTATAGTTTAATTGATTTTGAGCAAGTTCTATTTGTTTTAAAATAGATATTCTTTCGTCTACAGTAGTTGCTTTTGTTAACTCACTATTGTAAAAGTTTATATTTTCTTGTGCGTTTTTTTGGCTTATTTCCATTTCAGAAAGCTTAGAACCACCTTCTAATCCAAAAAATAATCTAGTAAGATACTTTGTTGCTGGGGCCACAACAGCTTTACCACCAAGCTTTATAACACCACCGTATGTAAGCGCAGATCCAATGCTAAATATATTATTTGCAAACAACTGGTTTGCTGCATCGCCAAAATTAGCGCCTGGCCCAGAGAATTTTACATCTTCCCATTTTATATTTAAAGGTCTTGCAGCCTCTGTGTGTTTGTTTAAGCTTTCTTGATAATCTATAACATCGTTATGTATGTTTCCAAAAAGCTCTATATCTAAATCTTCTTTAAGCCCAGCAAAATTTGTACCGTAGTTAAATAAAAACTCAGGTATTTCTTCTAAATAATCACCAGCTTTAATAGCTAAACCAGCCATATCAACCAAACCTTTTTCTATAGATAACAAAGCACCACCACTAAAAGTATAATCAAGTGCAAATGCTTGTGCTAAAAATTGAGAGTCATCTAGCTTGGAAGTTGTTTCTAAAAAGTTTTGCGAAGTTAAATCTATTGACTCTGCAACTAGCCTTTGATTTGAAAGAGCAGTTCTATACTCAGTCATTATGTTTTCATAAGAACCATAAAGCTCTAAAGCTTTAGACTTGTCCTCAGCAGAAGAATTTGCATTTATATTTAAATCTGTTATTTGATTAACTAAATTTTCTACATCAGGCACGTATTGCTCAACAACAGTTTTATTAAACTCGTCACTTGTTGTTTTATAATTGTTTCTAAGCGTGATTATTTCATCTCTTTTAAAACTTAGATAATTTTGCAAAACAGTGTTTGACTTTCCTTGTCCTTTGTATATTTGAGTTTTAAGCTCAAACTTTTCTTTATCTTCTGTAGACCTACCATACATAGGTGTGCCTCTTTTTTTCATAGGCTCACTAGGGTCTGCAAAATCACTAGGGTATAGTATTTTTCTATCTTCAGTTAAAGCGTTTTTATATTCATCTATCCACAAAACACCTGTTTTAGGGTTTACTGCGGCAGGATCAATGTCATCATATACGCCTTCATCAAGATCTGCAGCAGCTACTTTTCTTATTTCATTATTATCAATTCCTGCAATATATAATTGTACTTTTTTCTTTTGTTCTTGTTTTATAGCGTCTTGAAGCATAGAGTTGCTTACCAAGTTTAAATCAAAATTACCTGTTTCTTGGTAGTTCTTATAGCTTTCGTATTTAGGTATATCAGGACCAATGTAAGACTGTGAAGTAAAGGGTGTTTGAGTTACTTCAGAAAAATAGTTTTTAATGTCAGTATCTAGACTGTTTTCATACTTGTCTTTGTCTTTTCTAAAATCAAACAAAGGAGTACCAGCCATTTTTTGACTACTCTTTTTTCTTTTCATGCCTGACAAGTCAAAATATTTATCTGCTAAATTTTTACTTACTTCAGAACTGTTTTTATTTATACTATTTTTAATTGTATAAGCGCTAGCAGTTGCCTCTTCAGGTGTTTTTGGTTTGTATATAATTTTTGGTTCTACTTTTTTTATTCCAAACTCTTCAATATATTTAGGTACACTCAAATTAGATTTTTGAGCAGCCTCAATTACTTTTTGTTCTTCATAAATATCGTTTCCAAACTTATACTGCGGCATATTATTCTTCTTTTTTCTTTTTAACTGGCAACTCGTTATTCTCAAAAGCATCTACTATTTGCTTGTTATTTCCAAGTCTATATTTTAAAGCGTCATTACTTCCGTCTTTGTAATTATAGTTTTGTCCTTCAGCACCAGTTACAGGCTCAAATTCTCCATTAGCATCCCAAACCCATTGATTGTTTAAGAACTTAAACCTAGTACCATCTACAGTGAAAGTTGTGTAATCTTTAATACCTTCAACTATTTTAGGTATTTGTTTTGGTTTTAAATAAACAGCAGTGTTGTCTGTTCCTGTCCAATCTAGCTTTACACTACCACCTTCGCCTTCTTCACCTTCCGTGTTTAAGTGTTTATCTTCAACAATATCAAAAAGCCAGCTTTTTAAATCAGTTTCTAATTCTGAAGCGTTGTTAAAGCTGTAAGCATCAGCAAGTAAGTTTTCTTTTATTTGTTCTAACGTAGAAGGGTCTTTATCTGGATTTAACCTTACAAGCTCTTCGTTGTTAAGTTTTAATATAAGTTTTGACTGGCTTTGCGTATAAGAACCTAAGTCACCATATGAAAAGTCATAAGCAAAACTACGTACATCATCTAAGCTATTTGCTTTTAATTTATCAATTATAGAATTAATTTCTGTTTTAACAGAGTTTTCATCAAAAGGCTCGTTGTTTTTAGCAGACTTTTCACCGTATTTTTCAACTATAGATAAAAAATTATCAGAAGACTTAACCAAGTCTTTACTTTTACCTTTATAGCCAAGTAAAATATCATCAATGTTAATATTTTTTTCTAACTCATCGTCATAAAAATATATACCATCATTTGTGAAAGTTATACTTTCATTCAAAGTACCAGTTTGTGAGTTTGTTACAATATCAAGAAGTCTGTTGTTAGCCTCGCTACCAATACCAGCAGAAACATTAGTAAATAAATTACCATTTAAAACATCATTTTGAATTTGTTCCCACTTGATTAAACCTGCTTTATTTTTTTCTAAAACAGTTTTTATGTTGTTAATTGTTTTTACTGCGTTTTTATATTTTTTAGTAAAAGCAGGGCTTTTTGCAATGATTTGGTTAGCATTAAAATACTCTTGCTTAGCACTTGTAATAAAGTCTAAGTTATAATCACCATACTTACCTTCAAAAACTTCAGAAGGTACTGATTGAAAAGCTTTTTGCCCTTGCGCCATTATCTCATGAGCTATAGCCTTTTTAGTACTAATGTACTGACCTATAGCACCTATACCTTTCATTATACCACTATAATCAAAAGGCTTTGGCCCTAGCTGCGCTGCTGCTCTTATTAAATTTTGATCTGCTCCCATGTTTTAATTTTTATTATTATCCTCCTAAATTTCCACTAGCTGCAGTACCTGCTGCACCTACAACAGCACCAACAATATTACCCCACATTGCTTTGTTAGCAGCTATAGCATCTTGCGCATTACCTACCATTTGCATTGACATACCAAGCTTTGTAGATTCTCTGTCAAATTCCATACCTTGTACAAGAGCTGCACCTTGTTGTTGCTGTGCCATGCCTTGACGCTCCATTGTTTGTAGCCTTGAAGCTTCTCTAGCTTGTAACATTCTGTTTTGTGATTCTTGTTGACCTATAGATGCTGAAGCTTGTTGTGCTGCTAAAGCACCTTGGTTAGATAAAGCTTGTATGTTACCAGCGTTAAAACCACCAGCACTTTGTAAAGAGCTTAATATATTAGCTTGGCTTTGTTGAGCTTGTTGTCTTTGAAACTGTGCTTGCTGTTGGTTAACTGTTAGATCTTCCATAGTGTTTTCCATACCAGCATATATGTTTTGCTTGTAAGGATTTTTAAAAGCAAAATTAGAATACTCTTGCATTTGCTTTTTATAGTCAGCTTCTGCTCTTTTTAAATCTCTTCTTAATCTTTTACCACCAAATAAATTACCAAGAAACTTTGTTGGAGAGCTTTTTTTATTCCTATACACTTGTTTTTTAATTAAACCTACTGCCATATTTTTATTCTTTATTTATTTATAATTACACTTTTTACGTGTTATTTACTACTTTGAGTTATTTCAGATCCAACTGAAAATAATTCTATTTTTTTATTTGAATTGTTTACAAATTCTAGCTCTGCGTAATAGCCTTTTAAACCCGCAGAGTTTACAGCTTTATTTTTAGAAAACATTATAAAAGTATCTGTAGTTATATTTTGTGGTATAACACCGTATATTAAATCAACAGTTACTTGTGGTTTTAAATATTGATCGCTTAGCTCTGTTACAGGACCTAGCTTTTCAAAAGCATTGTCGTCTGTAGACGCTGTTTTATAGCCACCAACTTCAGGCGTAGGAACATACCATATGATATCACCTACTTGTAAAGAAGAATTTAAATCTTGATCAAAAGTTAATTTTGCTTTCATATTATCCTACTGTTAAAATGTTATCTAATTCTAGTGTTAAAGTTATATCGTCTTTACCATACTTTTCAATTTCTATGTCTGCAGTTATAGTTGCAGATCTACTGCTACCAGTGAAAGTCACTGTTTGTAAATTTTCTATTGTTTGGTTAGAACTAACTGTTACAAAGTCATCGGTGGTAAGACCATCTATGTGTGGAGTTCCTACCACACCTATACCAGACATTATAGTAGTGTCAGCAACTTTTACACCAGCAGTGCTTACAACTTTTATAGTTTGAGTGTCACTAGCCGCAACGTCAAGAGTTGTTGTAACAGGAGCTATTGTTAGGTTAAAGTTTTTAACAGTAAACATGGTGTTGTTAAAATCTCTAGAGCCACCATTACCAAAACCTTTAAATGTTATTGTTCTGTCTACAGCTTGAGATGTAGTGTCTTCACTTAAAGTTATAGTACCACCTTTTGAATCAGTGATAGATTGAATACCATCAACAAGATCTATATCTTTTGGTATTGTGTAAACAGCTTTTGTTGCAACAGACTTGTTTTCATCTTTGTAACCTAGCTTAATGTCTGTTATAGTAGAGTTAGCAGCTATACCAGTTCCACTAACAGCCATACCCAAAGAAAGACCTGACACATCTTTTAGTTCTAAAATTTTACCAGATCCAACTGAAAAAGTATCTTTTGTTGTGGTGAAGTAAAAATCATTTATAACAGGCTGTCTTGCTATAATAAACTGACTACTTCCTAAAGTAACAGTTTTAGAAAAAGATATAGGTTGTGCAAATTTTTTATTTGTTACAGATGTGCTTGGACCACTAGAAACATGGTCGGTAGCAGGTGGGTTAGCTGTGTATGTGCCAGAGCTACCAGTAGAAGCAACAGCAAAAGTAACTCTTGTGTCAGCAAACTGAGTTATTTCAGCAGCATGATAAACAGCGTTTAAAGAAAGGTTTTCATCAAACTCTGTTTTTAAATATGTTTCTGCTTGCAAAACCACAGTGTATTTATCATCATTAGCAGCGGGAAAATCTATAACACCATTGTAAACACCGCTATTACCTATTGTTTTTGTACTAAGCCTAACTGGTGTTGAAGAAAAACTACCAGCAGGAGTTACAATACCTTCTTCTTCGCTAATAACAGTATTTTCTGGAAAATTGTAAAAATTACCAGCATTATTAACAATTAACATACTAAAGGCAGATCTAGGCTCGCCCTTAACAGTGTAAGCTCTAAAATCACCACTACCTTTTATAGGTGAAGAGTCTATAGTAAATGAAGTTATTTTTTTCATACTAGTTTGTTATTTCTATTTTTGAAGGTCTACCTATGCCTTGAAAAGAAAAGCTTGAAGCATCAATTTCTTCTTTAGCACTTATAGTATCTCCTTTTAAATTGTTAAACCACTTGCTTTCTTTTTTAATAAACTCTGGTATAAAACCAGTTTCTGTATCTGTAGTTAGTTTTTCTAACTTCCAACCATCTTTTTGTGATAAATTGTAATAATTAGAGTCATTTAAATCTGCAATTACATTAGACTGCGATCCTTCGTAGTTAACCGTTTTAAAGGATTTAACATCACTAGGTGCATCGTTTAATATTGTATTAACTTTTGATTCATACTGTGTGCCATAAAAATTATTCCAGGTTACTTCAGAGTTAAAGCTAGTAACTACATCATCATGGTGTTTGTACAAATCTCCATTTTTAAATGTGTAGTAAAAATTAGTAACACTAACACCTTGCTCTTGCACAAAAGATTTAAAACTAGACCAACCTTTTACTTTTTCATCATAAGAAACTGTAGTAAACTCTAAAGATAAGTTATACTCGTTTTTCTTTTGATCGTAACTACCAATTAGATTTTGTTGGTTTTTTAGTTGATCTTTAAAATACTTAGACATACCATACTCAGATATAGGTGTTATACCATCTCTTGACAGTCTTAGTACTTTACCTCTATTTTTATCTGTAAAATATGCTCTATAACTTTCTTTAGCAAAAGACTCTGGGTTTGTTGATATACCATAATCACCAACAAAAGGTATTGTTTGGCCTAAAACGTTTTGAGTAGCTATTAACTGAGGATTGCCATCAGCATTAAATACAGCATCTTTATTTGCTAAAACTTTAATTACCTTGTCTTCACAAAAAGTTATTAAATCAGTATTTCTACTAAATAGTTTTTGTATGCTACCGTAAGTAGGGTTTATATCTTTAGTTATTTTTTCTGCAGCAATAAATTGATTTAAATTATTTATTCCAGAAGTAGAGTTATATATACCTGAATATATTAATCCATTTTTTTTATTTTCTTCTTCATAAACAAAATCAATAGTTGAAGAAGCTATAGCACCTTTGTCTATAATTACTTGGTTAAAATCATCTCTTAATCTATTAGACTCAACGCCGTTGCCAAAAGAATAGCAATTAAACCAATCAAGCTCTTGTGTTGTGCCATGTAACGATATATCATAACAACTACTAGCTTCGTAGTATATGTCTAAGTCTACATTTTCTTTAGGCTCTGTTTCCCATATAGCAGGGTTAGAACTAACTAGTTGATCATCTTCATTTTCATTAGGCTCTAAAAACTGTATTGCAGAAGGAGTATCGTTGTCAGCACCGTTTGTTGTATCTAAATAATTTGAATACGCTGTACCACTACTATTAACAAAATTAGAGTTTGTAAGCGGGTCAGCTGATTCGTAAATAGGGTTATTGCTAGCGTCTAAGTCAGGTTCAGCCTCCCAAAGTGCAAAAGGTATTATGTACGTTACTCTTCTATTAACAGATTCAGAAAACTCGTCCCAAACTGCCTCTAAAGATTGGTAAGCACCACTGTTTGTTAAAGTATTTATAGTACCTGAACTAGGTATGTAAAAATTATTGCCTTGAGAATTACTTACTGCACTCAAGTAAGTTTCAAAAGCATTTTTAACTTGAGCAAAACTTCTATAATTATATCTTTTTTCTTTAACAACATCTCCGTTAATAATATATTTTGATTTTTCAGTATCTCCAACAAATCTAAAAAGTTTGTTTTTTGATAAATTTCTAGTTACATCAACTTGGTCAGCATGTTCTTGGTTTATAGAAGATCCTACAGCAAAAAGCTTTGCTCTTTGTAAAGATTCTACATTTACAGAAGCGTTTGAAACGCTATACGTGTTGTTAGTGTTATTAATAGCGCTACCAAAATCTAAAGCGTGGTTTTCAAATTTTTCTTCAGCGTTTGGTAGTATTTGAGAAAAAGAAAGCTCCATGTACCACTGGTCATCAACTCCATTTGGTGCACCACCTGGAACTTTGTAAATCCCCTTGCCATAGCCAGAGCCAAACCCATAGTTTGTTTCCCAAGTACCAAACAGCTTAGTCACAGTGTCATTAAGTTTATTAGACTCTGGATGTTTACCAGCATATCTTACTTGGTCAATAAACCACTCACTACTATTAGTACCATTATTAAATTGCAAACAATTGTTAACCCAATCACCTCTTGTATCAGAAGCTCCGTTACCTGGAGAGGAAACAGTACCATTTGTTCCTGATGGTAAAAGACTATTAGTATAATCTGCGTAAGTGTCTGACAAATAAAAAGCATCTACATAGGCTGTTGCAATAAAGTTATTAGGATCTAGCCTACTTTTTAAAACATATTTCTCAGTTAAAGAGTCGTTAAATATTTTAACAAAAAACTTTCCATCAAATTCAGGTTGTTCTTTTACAACATCTTTGTAAATTTTTAACGATAAATTGTTGTTAAGGTCTGATGGTAAAAAAGTTGTTGCATTTGCAAAATCAGTATATATCCAACTTTCTTTATCTTTAATTTTTTCAACAAGACTTACGTTGTAATAAGGTGCTGCAAATTCTATACTAGCTATTTCATAAAAATCAGATAATATACTTTCAGAACTGTCTTTAAAAACAATACTTAAAGTTTCTGTTAAGTTGTCAATACTAGGTCCTCCGTCTGCTTTAAAAGTAGCTTCATGTATTTGAAACTCTTTAGAGCCAATTTGTGGCGTGTCACCACTAAACAAAAGCTCTATATCTCCAGTACCATTAGACTCTGTGATAAGTATGTTATTTGACTTTACTTCTACAGGTGCTTCGTTTTCTATAGCAATAATTTTATACTTCAAATTTTGACTAACTTGCTCGTCTTCGTCAATTTTCTTTTTTAATATTAAAAATGTTTCTTCATCTACTTTGTTTCTTTCAGAAGAAGGAAAAGCCATCCATATATTGCCATCTTTAGCTTTGTAAACTCTATCCATAGCTAAGTTGTAATACTCGTTTGATGTTTCTTTTACATACATTTTATATGAATCTGCCCAGCTAGGCGCAGCTGTAATTGCTGTAAACTGTATAGAGTTAGAATTTTCTGCTTGATCTTTAGGTATTTTAAAAGAACTTCTTGAGCTGCTAAAAACCGGTGATTGCCTACCATATTTATCTAAGTAAACAATACCTAGTTGGTAATTTCTTAAAGACTTTAAAGATTTTTCTGGTTGTTTAGCCACTGGAGTAAAACCTGATCTTGTTACAAATGAAGCATCTACTAAAGGTTTTTCATTTAGGTTGTAGTTTTGAGTGTAGTTACCGTAAACAATTCTATTGCCAGTTATTTCTTGCGCTAAAGCTTTTTTAGGGACGTTGTCAAAAGGTCTTAAAAGCTGATTTGATGGTAGTGCAGAATAAATAGTATCTGATGTAACGTCGTAGTAATTTACGATCCAATTATTTTCGTAAGTAGTTGTAGTACCTACATTATTGTTTATTGTAATTACAGGTACGTCTTTGAAGTCATTGTATTTTATTTTTTCTACAAGATATACGTTTGGTGAATTTGATTCTTTATATAATAAATCAATTTGAACAACATCTTCTAATATATCAGCTTCTACAAAGTTTTTTAATCTTAAGCTCTTTAACTTGTTTTCCATACCTAAGTTATAAGCTTTTTTTGTTTCGTAATCAAATGTGTTTGGGAAAAAAGCAACTTCAGAAAAAGGTGCAAAAGTAGAATATTCACCATCTTGGTACTTGTACCTGTAGCTAAACCTTGCAAATTGCTTTTCAAAAAAATCTATTGTATTTTGTTTTTTATAAACAAACCAATCAATAGCTGAGTAGTCAGTAAAGCCTTCTTTTATTTCAACAAATTCAACATGGTAAGTTCCTGGCGCAAAAACTCCAGAGCCTGGAACGTTTAAAGATGTACCGCTAACATCTGCGATAACTCTTATTCTAACTTCAAATAATTCTGGTAAATCATTGATATCTGTTTGACCAGTGTTTCTTAAAAAAAGCAATTCATCACCAGCTTGAAAATTATTTTGACCTGTAAAATTAAAAAATCCATTTAAAAATGCAGTGTCATTTAAAACATAATTACCCCCAGCAGCGTTATCAAACAGTGCAAAACCACCACTTCGTGCAAACTCAGCAGTAGTTTTAACATCTAGGTTAACTTCTAATTCTAACTTGTTTTTTGGGGATTTTTTTATAACAGTAATGTGCTCTTCTCTAATATCTATGTTAGAGTACGTGCCAATATCTCTTTGTGAAACAATTAATTTTGTATGTGTGTTTTCATCTATAGTACCATCAATACATAAGTCAATGTTTATTTTTTTAGGTTCGCTAGCGTTGTCTGTCCAAAACAAAAGGTTGTCAATCATATTGATACCTGTTATTAATCTTTTAGGATCAAACTTTAAAACGTTTTTGTTTATATCAACCACAACTGGAGTTACTGTACTGCTTTTATAACGTAGTATCATGTCTTTGTCTACATTAGATATAAACCAATAAAGACCATTTTCTTTTTCATTACCATAAACACCAACGCAAACAGAATTAGCAGGTACAATGCTAGACAGCTTGGTATTGCTTAATATGTTTTCTAAAGCACCAACATCAGAATCTTCAGAAGTAGACACTTGTATATTCTCAGCATGTCTATACTGACCTTTAGGTAATAGTCTTTCGTCCAGGTCTTTATTCATTTTACCTGCCGAAAAATTTTGCTTAATTTCAGCCATGTATTAGTGTTTTATTTGTTTAGATTTACCTCTAAGTATTTGAGTTAGTTCTTCTAATTTTAAATTTGATAACCTTAATTTTGCTTGCCTTATAGCGGCAAACCGATCTTTTTTAAATCTTCGCACAATATATTCTTGCACGTTAGCTCTTGTAGATAATATAGCGTATGCTATACACATATACATTGCTTGCTCAGCAAACTTATGTACTTTCATTTCAGAGTCAGTACCAAGGCTATCACTTAAATAATCTATAACTACAGTTTTGCCAGAAGCAGTAGAACTAAAATGAACAAGGCCAGTATTGTCGTCTATATAATAAGAACCATTATCTTGTGCATGTTGAGGATCAATACCGTATCTTTGGCCTTCTGCCACAAACCTAGTGTCATCTTCATAGTCGTCAGTTACAGTCGTTGATGTGTGTGCTCTGTATTTGTTCCAAGAGTTAGACTCTGTATTTAAATCTACAAATATTAGCTCTGTACCGTAAATATTAACATTTGTAACAACTAAAGGTTTACCAGGATTTATTGCTGGTTGGTTTGCAGAGTCTTTTAACTTCCACTTTTGATACGGCGGGTTTGTTATATGAACTGCTAAACCTGGAAATGTTTCTGCTATAGTAATACCGTCAATAGCTGTTACTGTTGTATTATCAGGTATACCAGGCCCAAACACACTCATACCAACTTCTATACCACCTGGATCAGTAAAAAGATATATAATCATACCGTCGTTAGTAGCATTACCACCTTGATCAACATTAGCACCGTAATTAACGCTTTGTAAATTACTTGTTGAAACACCACTGATAACTTTAGTAACACCTTCTATAGCATATCTAACTTCTTTTTTAAACTGAGGTAAAGGTATTTTAGAAACAAAATCATTGTCAGAAGCTATTTGATTTCCAAATGAATCATAAGTTCTTGTTATACCGTACTCCATATACTTACCAAAGTATTGTTTTTCTGCAGATGGCATTTCAATAAAAGCACCGTCAACTAAAGTAACGTCTGGTATGTTTACTTGCCAAGTGTTAGTTTCAAACTTTATATCACCATTAGTAGCTTGTTGATAAGATATAGGGTTTGATGTTTTAGATGTAGGATATAGTCTGTGTTTTATACCAGCGCTATCAACTCTAGATATAGCTGTATAGTGTACATAATCTTGTGGTAAAGGCAAAGTTAAAGAAGGTGGAACTTCTAGCTCAAAAGACTTTACAGATTTTAAAGTATCAAAACTTAACTCAGCTAAAGCGCGTTGCGCGTGAAAACCAATATCAGTTCTACTTACTTTACTTATAATCTTACCCTCACCAACATAAGCAACTATAAATGAGTTTATAATATCTTCTAGCGAAGTAAACTGATAATTACCATAATTAGCATTACCTGTTCGTTGAACACCATCAGGACCATCATAGTATATTTTTGAATCTAATCCAAGATCAATTAAACTACCTTCAGCGGTAACTTCGTCTTGTTTTTGTATAAAACCGTCTAATAATCCCATATGTTATGATTTTTCTTGTTGAATATTCTTACTATCTTCTGCTGTTGCTGCTTGGTAAAGTATAGAATCTTTAGTAGATATACCTGCAAGTTGCAATATTTTTATAATTAAGTTGTTTTCTTCTGAAGGATGCAATTGAAAGTTTAAAGACTGCGTAGCGTCGTACAAAGCATTATCATTAATGACATTGTAACCCCAATTTGCTTTTCTAGGTTTTCTTATGTAATGGCATTGCACGTTGTTAGTAAACGTAGGGTAAACTCTAAAACCTTGTGGCGTGTCAACATATACAGCTCTTTTTAATGTTGGCTTTGCTAAAGGCGATAATTTAATTGCCAAATATTCTTTATGTGTAACTTGTTCTATTTCACCATAACCAGTTTCTAAACTACCTACTCTATATAGCTCTTGTGGTTTTTGATAATAAGGTGATTGATAAAACAATAGTTTTATGTTTTTAAATATAGCTATTTTTTCTTCTAATAAAGTTAACATATCAGCATACTCTGTATTGTTACCAGGAACTCTATTAAATTGATTTATATCATAAAAATATTGCTCAAATATATCCATCTGAGCTTGATCTGCAAACAAGTTGAACTCTTGTGGAGTTACATATCCTCTTTGCTCTTTGTTAGCTATTGCTAATACTTTTTGATATACTGTGTCTATATTTACCATATTTTTTTATTGTAGTTTGCGATCGCCCCGTAGAGCGACCGCTCCTACAGTTTGATTAATTTAATCGTTTTTCTATATTTGAATATATTTCCATACCTTCATCAGTTTTAAACCAATGTGCTAAAGCAGTGTATGGGTGTTCATCAAAAGGAACTACCATTATAGGTCTATCATTTGATCCCCATAAAAAGTTTCTTTGATCTGAGCTTAGTTTAATAATACCAAGCTCTGTTGCTTTAATACCAAAATTTCTAAGTTGAACATTGTCATCTGCAGCTAACTCTAAGAATAAAACAGGATTATTTCTAGCAAACACTAGTAAATCTCTTTTAAGTTCCTTAGAACTCATCCTAGACACTTCAGAGCCTTTTTCTACACGTAATATAGCCTCTGCTAATTCAATGTCCATGTCTCTAGCTATAACTATCGCGTCAGCTTCTAGCTCTAAAATTTCTATTTGATCTGCAGCTTCTTGAGCAGGTTTGTATTCGTAAAACAACTTATCTCTATGGGGGTGGTACAAAGATAACAATTTTTGTAAAACAACTTTGTTCTTTGGAACGTGTAAATTACCATCTCTAAATATAATATGAGAAAGTCTTTGATCTCCTTTCATTTCATCAACAAAAGGTGTAGTTTGATTTTCACAATATTTTAATTCTCTTTCATAACCTTTTTCTTCGTCAAAAAAATAAATATTTGAAGATCTCATAGAATAAGAAACAGGTTTTTTACCGCTTTTCAAAAGATAAAGCCTATCTTTTATTTCCCATTTTTGTTTTTTAGGTTCAGCTTTTTTAGGTTTTGGTGTTTCAACTACTGGAGTTTCAACAACAGGTACCTCTACCTCTTGTGTTTTTTGTTTTTTTGCCATAATATAATATATAATAAAATTAATAAATAAAAGTACCGAGGCCGAAGCCCCGGTTCTTTAGTATAAACAGTGCTTATTTCATTATCATGAAATTGTTAGCACCTTGAGTAATTAAACATCTTTCAGTTAGCATGTGTATTTGCATTGCATCTAAAGCTGTAGTTGCAGCACCAACAGAACCAGTAACCCAAGACTTCATTCTTCGGTCATCAGTTTGTGAAGCTCTGTAACGTACGTGTAAGAAAGGTCTTTTCATACTTTGTCCAACAGTTTGATCGTAAACTGAAGAAGTACCAGCAGGAATCATAACTCCTCTAACAGCGTTTGCAGTGTTAGCGTCATTAATACTACCTCTTGTAGCTTTGTCATTTAAGTATCTGAAATCAGACTTGTAGAAGTCATAAGAACCTCTTCTAAAACCAGTGAAACCTAAATTTAATGCCATATCTTCAGAGTTATTGAATACACCATATGATGTACCACCAGCACCGTAAGAATTCATTGAAGCTAACATATCGTCCATAGCTAAGCTAGTAGATCTGTTAACAAACATCATGTATTCTTCAATAGCACCTTGCTTGTCAAACTCAGCTAAGATAGCGTCAAACTCAGCTAAATCAGTAGCAGCGTTAACACCAGTAACACCAGAAGTAGTATTACCTCTTGATTCGATAGCTGCAAATAAACCTTCAGTACCAAAAGCTGCACCAGCACCACTAATTAAAGTATCAGCATCACCAGCAGTATCACCATTAACACTTTCAAGCATAGACATTTCAATGTAGTCAGCAAAACGAGCTCTTGTGTCAGATTCAGCTTTTAAATACCATAAGTAACCTGATTGACCACCTTCAGTAGATATTTCTACCCAACCAATTCTAGAAGCGTCAGATCCTGAAACTTCGTAGTAATCTTTCATAATAATTGGCTTGTTTTTAAAAGACTTAAAGCTTGGCTCATTAGAACCTCTTCTGTCTGTATCAGCCGCAGCAGCACTGTGATAATTAGTACCTTTACCAAATTCAGAACCATAAACTAATATAGTAGTAGTTTGGTTAGTGTTTAAAGCAGTGATAGTAGAATTGTCATAAGTAGCTACAGTAATATCATCTGTACTAACAGCTGTAACAAGACATTTAGTAACAGCATTAGCATCAGCTAATATAACAGTGTCATTAACTCTAATACCGTGTCTAACTTCTCCAGTGTGTCCATTAGAAATACCAGAGTTATCAGAATCAGCACCATCAATATCAGCTTGAACTAAAAATGATGTGCCGTCAGTCATTTTACCTTTGTAAGAAAGGTGTAATCTACCTTGCTCAGACCAAACCACTTGATCAGCGGTCATAGCCTCTTCAGCCCCAACTTGATTTAAGAATCCTGAAATAGTTCTCGGTCCGAAAACTTCAGCTTCTTTTTCCATTAGGTCTGGTACATATTGTTGAGCCCAACCTTCATTTGCGGTTGCAGCTAAATCTAGATAATTTGAACTTAGTGTTTGTTGCACTGAAGCAGGTACACTATTCAAACTACCTCCAGGAGTAATTGCCATAATTTTGTAATTTTAAATTTGTTATTTATTTATTTTTAATTTTAAACTTAAAAGTTGGAGAAGTATCATCGTTAAGCACTCTTACTTTAGGACCACTTGTGTTATCGTTAGAAAATGATTGCCTAGGATCCATACTTACGTTTTTAGCCTTAGCAACACTATCTTTCATAGCATCAGCTTTTCCTTGTTCATAAAAGTGATTAGCAATAGCGTCGGGATTCATTGCTGTAAATAAAGATTTATGATAACCTTTGGCATCTGACATTTCATTATTTTCATTCAAGAACTTCTTGACAAAATTATTAATATCACCTTGGGTTTCTTTAACCTCATTAGCATTTTTCACATTAAACCTATATCTCTTATCTCCGACGTTGTATTCAAAACCTTTGAATTTATCGTTAAAAACTTCTTTAGTTTTTAATTTAAAAGTATTAGTTTGTTTTTCCGCTATTTTTTGAGTTTCTTCCGACTCTTTGTTGTATCTATTAAAAAAGTTTACAGCTTTTTGTTGCTCAGCAGTTAATCTACTTCCAGCTTTAACTTCTTCATAGTATTTAGACTTTTGCCCGTCTAAGTGGCTTTTAGCGTTGGCAACTTGCTCTTTTAACGCTATTTTTTTCTTTTTTATATCTCTTTCTTCATCAATTTCTTCATCATATGAAAATGAGTCTTCCATTAAAAAACTAATTTCATCATCTGTCAAGTGAGATTTTGTTTGTTTATAGTACTCTCTAAGTACTGTCATATCATCGTAGCTAGAGTAATCTTGATTAAGTCTTACGTAATCTTCTAAAGTACCGCCAGTGTCTTCCATAAAATCTACAACTTTTTGTAAATTCTCAGGTAAAGCTTTGCCAGTTTCTGCAGATTCTAACATAGCTTCTTGAGCTTGTTCAGCTAAATCTTCTACTTTCTCTTTAACTTCTTCTTCAGTAACTTCTTCTAATACTGGAGTTTCTTGTGTTTCAGCTTCCGATTGTATTTCTTCTTGTTTTTCTGTGGTGTCGGCATCCTCAACGAGCTCAACCACTCTGTCGTTGTCAGCGTTATCTTCTGCAACTTTTTCTGTAACTTCATCTTCTTTTGGTGTTGGTGGTTTACTTAAATCTACTTTGATGACATTGTCATCTTCTTGTTTTGTTTGTTTAAGATCAACTTTTGTTACGCTATCTTCAGTAGCCTTTTCTACTACTTCTTTTGTTTTCTTTTTTGCCATAATATAATATAATAATAATTAATAATTGTTACCTAGGACCAAATGCGCCTAAATCAAATCCGCCTCCTATATTATCATTACCTGCTGATTCAAAGTTTTTAGGTGCTTTTTGATTATTTCTTTGGTCTATAAGCTCACTTTGTTGTGATGCTTGTATTCTAGTCCTTTCGTCTTTACGATCTTCTTTTTGTTTTTCTTTTGAACTAATGTTTTCAGTTTCCATTTGCTTTAACTGCATGTTCATTTGAAACTCTAATTCCATTAATTGTTTTTTGTATTCAACTTCTTGAGCTTGCTTCTGTGCGTCAAGCTGGGCTTTCATTTGTTCTAACTGCATATCTGTTTGAACCATAGCTTGAGCTTTTTGTACTTCAAGCTCTGCAGACGCTTGCTGTGCTTGTATGTTAGCTTGTGACTGTGCTTGTATGTTTTGCTGTGCAACTGCTTGATCTCTTTCTTCTTTTTTCTTTCTACGTATTTTTAATATTTGATTTGCAAGCTTTACGTTTTTAATCTCTCTAACATCAATAGCATCTTCAAGGTCTATAGTTTGTTGCTGCAGTGCCATTTGTATATTATTTTCAAGCATTGCTTTTTCTTCATCATCAGGCATTAGCTCTATAAATATACCAAAGTCATATAGGTGTAAGTTTTTCATTTCTTCTAACGTACCAACATTATGACTACCTATTTGCTGTATGAAAGCATCTGCAGTTGGTGAGTATTCTAATATATCAGAAACTCTAAGTGATAAGCATTGAGCTACTTCTGAAGTTAAGAATAAACCAGATTGTAGTATATGTCTTGTTGCTGTATTACTATTTGCTGCAGCTAACTTCTGAACCCCAACCAAAGCGTTTTTATCAGGTGTTGCAGCATCTCTAGCTTCATTTAACCCGGTCACATCTCTTATCATTTGTAAATAATAATTGTATGTACCAATTAAACTTTGCATTTTCTGTCCACCAGAACCTGACTGTATTTCTTGAATAGGTACTTTGCCAGGGTTCATTTCACCATCAGAAGTAAATGATCTACCAATAACAGAACCTGTTTGGAAGAACATATTTAAAGCTTCTTGTGGATTATAGTTTGTACCATTACCTAAATCTATTTCAGCTAAACCATCAGCATCTAAATAAACACCATCTGGAACTAAACGTGATAACACTTGTTGTAGCTTTAAATGTGTAAGCTGTATCATATCAGCAAAACCAGTGATACGTTGTACTAAAGATTCAATACGACCCTTGTACATGCGTGGTGCTACGATGCTATAGTTCATTTTAACCTTAGTAAAATCACTTTTAGGTCTCATCATATTTCTAGCCATTTCCCACTTTAACATCTTGTCTGTACCTAAAATAATAGCACCATCGTACAAACACTCTATAGATCTTTGTAGTTTACCAAAGTTATCAGCATCTTCTGGTGGGTTAAAGCTATCATCTTTTGCTAGTATTTTATCCGCACCACTACCAGTTTCTTTTACTTTGTAAACTTCGTTCATGTATGTTTTATAATTAAAATATAAAACTTGAACTTTGTTATTATCTTCATCACTATAACTATAACCTTGATTGTAATTTGTTTTGTTATAGTTTTTGTTTTTTACTATATCTTCTAGCTCAGAGTGGTTTAAATGTGGAAATTGTTTTACAAGCTCGTTTATTGGTATAGACTTTACTTCACCAACATAGTATATATCATCAAAATACGGCGACTCAGTGTAAGAGTAAACTAAGTCAACAGGGTCAACATAATCTACAACAACACCTTCAGACGTGTTAAAACTTGTTTTAACAGCACCAATACCTAAAACTGTTAAATCATAATAAAATCTTTTCTTTATTAACTCGTAATCATTACCCTCTAACAAAGTGTTTATAGCTTGCTCTTCTGCTATTTCAACAGCCTGCTTATATGTTAACTGCATGTGTAAGTCTAGTTCTTCTTTAGACTCTGGTAATTGACTCTTGTCATTTTCATATAAATCAACACCAAAAGCATTATTAACATAATCGTTTAGTTCTTGAGTCTGCATGTCTCTTATTATAGAGTTCATGTATTCAGTTCGTTGATCTACACCGTAAGGATCTTGTGAATAAGCTTTTATATCGTAAGTTCTCTCTGCAATACCATTTACTACTATATCTACAAATTTAGGTATAATAGGTACTGGTTTCCAGTCTAAATTAAGATAAGATAAATCACCGTTGATAGATAACTCATCTTTGTATTTTTGTATTGATTGCTCACCTCTAGCATACAGCCTTAAGTTATGAAAATTATTATGATTAGTTTTATGTCTATTAGTACCTCTATCAGTATGAAACCACTCAGCTTCAATAGCCTTAGCTACTTTCAAACCATAATCATAGCTCATTTTTTCCAGGTCACTAACGACTTGAGAAGGAAAATAACTTTTTACAATCATATTTATTTTTTAATTAATTTAGATGTATTACCCGTATTTGTGTACTTAGCAATACTTATGTTTAGTTTAGGTTTTTCTACCTTTGCATTTGGTCTATATAAATGTCTGTTATTAGCCATTATAGCAAGTCCAGAACTTATTGACGCATCATGCTTTGTTCTTTTGTTTATGTCAAACTTAGCCCAGTCATTTAGTAATTCATTAAAATAACAACTACCAAATTGACCTTCAGAGTTCATACCCACGTGATCTTGTATATACATTTCAATTGCAGCAGCATGAGCTTGTTTTATATCTTCACTAGAGTTTGGTATGCCACCTATTTCTTTTTCAGCTGTAGATAATTTATTCCATATTTTATCTGGCCTGTTCATGCTAAAACCTCTGTAACCACGTCTTCGTAAATAATACAATAGACGAGGTTTATTGTTCTCTGCAAGTATAGGCATCCCGTAAAATACTAACGCCATTAGAACGTCTTCAAAGAACATCTCTGCGGTTTGCGGTCTTGCTAAGTACTCTAAGAAAAACTGATTAGCAGGTGCATCTTCCATACTAAACTTAGTCAAACCGTGCAAAGCACCTTTAGAACCTTTACCATCTACTGTTCCTGATATATCGTAACTATCACAACCAAAAGCGCCCATGTGTTCGTTACCTGGGTATCTAACACCATTTTTAATTACAACTTTGTTTTGTATATTTGTTGGTGGTACCCAACTTACTTTAAATCTACCTTTAGGGTCTGGGTAAAATATCACTGTTGAATCCTTAACACCATTAACCCATTGAAAATTACCCTTAGTAACACCTAATGTTCTAGACATTTCTTCGTTGTAATCTATTTGCTCGTATAATTTAACTAAGTTAAATATACTGTTTTTTGTTTCATCTCTAAACGCATGCTCAGTAGTTCTTGGAAACTGTCTGTAAAATTCATTTAGTGCGTCTTGATCGTTTTTTAAACCGTCAGCTTCATTCTGCCAACTGTCTATAACGCCTATGTCTATTAATTCCCCATGTGGATCGTAGGCTTCATGATCCGGAGTATTGAAGACTGGGCTTCCGTACTCATCAATAAATCCTTCGTAGTTCCACTCCATTGGGATAAAAAGAGAATATAAGCCAGACGCTGTCTGTCCATTTCTGTTTCTTTTAGTAACGTCTGATGCTCCATATAATTTTTTAAAGTTTTCCCCACCTTTGTCTAATGCATTAGATGTTGAGCCCATCATACATTTACCTATAATTCTACTACCTAATCGTAAACATGTTTTTGTAACTCTCCAGTTATTTAATATATTATCGGGTCTTTCCCACTTACCACTTTCATCGTGTACTAAAAGCTTTAATTTTTCACCGTCATAGCTATTGTCACCTGTATTCTTCCAGTCTATAGTTGTATCTAACCCTTCTAAATCTTCTAGCTTTTCGTTTGTTGTAATCTTCTTTCTAGTGAACTTAGAAGCTGGAACTCTATATGCAAGCTCGGATTTTGGCCTATCCATACCGTCTTGAATAGGACTAAAAAAGAAAGGATAATTAATCGATATAGGTACAACTTTGTCAGTAAACATTTTCTTAGCATCAGCTCCTGTTTTAGATAATATACCAAACCTTGCATCACTTGATATTGTAGCTTGGTTAACTGTTTCAGCTGATGACATAAAAGAAAAACCAGATCGTCTGTTTTTAAGGTAGCACATACCATAACATCTTTTATCTGCTTTACATGCTTCCCAGAATATATAGAATAATCTATTAGCTTCTCTGAAGTCTGGTGCACCTACGTCAATTTTACTCCATTGCAAGTACATGTAGTGCGTACCAGTTATATATGTTGCTTTACCGTTGTTGTTAAACCAAAAACCTTCGTCTCTACGTTTAAACTCTTCGTCTATATAATCAAACCAGTCAGCTTTCTTTTCTTCAGGATAACTACGCCAGTCAAATATGTTTTTAAGTCTACCTAATTCTTTCGGGTATTCAAACTGTTTCCACTTTTTTTCCTCGTTGCTATACACACTACGCTCTTTAGGTAATGCTATCTGAAAGTTTTGTATCTCGTATATCTCACCTATCTCACCAGTCTTAGATATAACTACAATGTCGTGTTCTTTATTATACCCATACTTCCACTTCTTACCTTTGTTAAGACGACTTATAGTAGTCTTTTTTATAGGTTCTACTATTTGTAGTAAATTTTGCTCGTACATTACTTAGATCTACCCTCTGCAAAACCTTTAAATACTTTAACCTCGGTTTTAGTTTCTTTACCTTCTAGTATGTTCTCTTCCTCTTGTATTCTATTCAGTATTTCAAAAGCATCAAATATAGCTAGTTTTTTTGTTGCTGCAGCATTTTTTAATCTGTCAGCAGATATATCATCGTCAGAATCTACAATAGCTTCTTTAGCAACTTTAATCAGTTCTTCAACTGCCTTATGCCCAGCTTGGATTATATTCTTCTTCGTCTCCTTGATATTCATATTTGATTGTAATAAAATTTGATAGTAGTCTATATAGTTTCTGGCCGTCTATAATAAACTCATATTCTGAGCTTGGCCTAAAACCTATTAAATCACCTTTGTTAACTGTACCATCTGTATGTTTGACAATACCAACTAAAGGCTTTTCTTTATCTACACTTAGTTTGTCTGTAGATTTTACTGGCGCTACAAAACAATATCCTTTCTGCGCTTGCCACTCGGTATCTTTGTATAAGAATATTTGATCTGGTTGTACTAGGTATGTTTCCTCATCAATATAACTTCTACTGTTCTTTTCTATACCGTGCTGATTATGCCATCTTCTAAATACATTGTGGTGTACTACAACCTTATCACCAACTTTTATATCTGTATCACCAACCGTAGGTATTGCTTTTACTATAGCTTCTCTACTAACGTACTGGTGGTTGAATATTTCTGTATTAACTATCAGTTCTTTACCTTCTATATCTTTTGTATTGTTGTATCTTGATTTTACTGGTGTTACAACAAAGTTGTAAACAGACTTCATTAATACTGTAAGTTATATTCTACAGATACAGCCATATTTTTGTTAAAGTCTTTCCAAGGTAAAACATCTTTACCTTTTCTAATATATACGCTGTACTTATCGTCTTCTTCTAAGATGTCACATATAGTATGACCACCATACACTTCTTGCCCAACGGCATAGTGCATGGCGTCATTCTTATAATCTTTACCGATACTAATCTTCCGTATTAGCTTCGACATCTTCTCTTTCGCTTATAGTACCGTCTTGTATATTAACATTTACTTTACCATATTCTTTTTCAAGCTCAGCTTGGAAATCCATAAGGTCTTTTCTCATTAATGTTAAGTCGTGAAGTACTGCGTGTTTTTGAGTTTCGATCTGTCCAACTCTAGTAGTTGCACCGTTCATAGCTCCTACAATTTCTTGTAGTTTTTTTAGTTGTTCGTCAGTTACTTTTAAGTCTTCTGTTTTTGCCATTTTATTTAATTTAATTTAATTTAATTTTATAGAGATACTTTAAGCGCCTCTATGTTCGCTTTTTGTTCTGCAGTTAATGCTGCTACAAATTCACTGTGTTGCATCTTTAAAGCTAAGTGTCTTTCGTTTCTAGCTAAAGTTGCTTT
>Ga0208669_1000158_pt1 | contig 29059 bp, 10 predicted proteins | sample 21_taG_FD_184095 | JGI IMG/M metagenome (GOLD analysis project Ga0208669, IMG submission 184095) | Marine viral communities from the Subarctic Pacific Ocean - 21_ETSP_OMZ_AT15319 metaG (SPAdes) (version 2) | ecosystem: Environmental > Aquatic > Marine > Oceanic | place: Pacific Ocean | collected...
CAATGAATGCAGATGCTGTTGCAAAACACTTTTACGAACAAGGAAAAGCTGATGCTATGAAAAATAGCGTTGCTAAAGCCAAAAATGTAGATATGAATCCAAGACAAAGTCATGGAAAAATTGAAGCGGGTGGGATGAAGTTCAAAGTGCTAGGTGATAATTCTTCTGATTTTAAGTTTAAAATTAAAAACAAAAACAAATAACAAATTTAAAACAAATTTAAAATGGCAATTACAACTCCGTCGGGCAATGGTGTATTCACCCCGACTCCGAGCAAAACAACTGTAGCTAGCGCATATATTGATTTTACTGCGACTGGTACGGCTGGATGGGCTCAACAATATTTACCAGACCTAATGGAAAAAGAGGCTGAGGTTTTTGGAAACAGAAGCGTTTCAGGTTTTCTTTCTCAAGTAGGTGCTGAAGAAGCGATGTCATCTGACCAAGTAGTTTGGGCAGAGCAAGGTCGTTTACACTTATCGTACACAGTAACAACTGCTGGTACAAATGGTTTAACTTTCGATGTAACTCATGATGCTAACGGTACTGCTATCGCAACTGCCGCTGGTTATCCTGCTGCTGCTCCACTTGGACACGGTATCAGACAAGGTGATATGTGTTTATTAGCTGATGCTGATACTACACTTAAAGTTTATGTTACCTCAGTAGATGCTGATGGTACGGTAAACGCGCAACCTTACGGACAATCTCACTTTGTTGGCGCTGGTACTGCTGCTTCAACTATTGCTAATGCTGCTGGTGTTAAATGTTTAGTATTTGGTTCTGAATATGCTAAAGGTGATAATGGTAGACAAACTGGTAACATGCCAGAGCACAAGTCTTACACTAACAAACCTATTATCTTAAAAGATATGTTTGAAATATCAGGTTCTGATGCTTCTGCTATTGGATGGGTTGAGGTTTCTGGTGAAGACGGTCAAGGTGGTTACTTATGGTACTTAAAAGCTGAAGGTGATACTAGAACTCGTTTTGCTGATTATTTAGAAATGGCAATGATTGAGTCAGAAAAAGCTGCTGGTGATGGACTTACTGATTTAGGTGCTGTGTCTCCTAATGGTGGTGCAATTACTGGTACTGAAGGTTTATTTGCTGCTATCGAAGATAGAGGTAACACTTCAACTGGTATTACTGGCGTTAACGCTGCTACTGACTTAGCTGAATTTGACGCTATCTTGGCTGAGTTTGATAAGCAAGGTGCTATTGAAGAAAACATGATGTTTGTAAACAGAGGTATGGCTTTAGCTATCGATGACATGCTAGCTTCTATGAATTCTTATGGGTCTGGTGGTACGTCTTACGGTGTATTCGATAACTCTGAAGACATGGCACTTAACTTAGGTTTCTCTGGATTCAGAAGAGGTTCTTATGACTTCTACAAGTCTGACTGGAAATACTTAAATGACTCTTCTACTAGAGGGTTTATTAATGATGTTAACACTGTTGGTGCAGTTAGAGGTGTTATGATCCCGGCTGGCGTATCTTCAGTGTATGATCAACAATTAGGAAAGAATCTTAAACGTCCTTTCTTACATGTTAGATATAGAGCTTCACAAACTGAATCAAGAAAACTCAAAACTTGGGTTACTGGTTCTGTTGGTGCTGTTACATCTGATCTAGATGCAATGAACGTACACTACTTATCTGAAAGATGTTTAGTAGTACAAGGTGCAAGAAACTTCATGTTAATGAACTAAGCATTTATTATATTAAGGATCGAGGCTTCGGCCTCGACCCTTTATTTTTATTAATTTTATTATATATTATATTATGGCAAAAAAACAAAAAACAGAAAAGGTAGAGGTACCTGTTGTTGAAACACCAGTTGTTGAAACACCAAAACCTAAAAAAGTTGAACCAAAAAAACCTAGTTGGGAGATTAAAGATAGAGTTTACGTTTTGAGTAATGGAAAATCACCTCTTAGCTCTTCGATAAAATCCGCGGATATTTACCACTTTGACGAAAAACTAGGGTATGAAAGAGAGTTAAAGTATACTAAAAATCAAACAACTCCTTTTGTGGATGAAATGAAAGGAGATCAAAGATTAGAACATATTATTTTTAGAAACGGAACTTTAGTTGTACCTAAAAATAAAACAGTTTTGCAAAAACTACTATCACTTTATCACCCGCACAGAAATAAACTATTCTACGAGGTTAATGAAGTGAAGAAAGCCGAAAGCGAGCTTGATAATATAGAATTAGAAATCGAAGCGTTGAACGCGGCTCAAAACCTAGATATTGATATGGCTGAAGCGGTAATGCGAGTAGAGATTGGTTCTAGAGTAACAGAGATGAGTTCTAAAGAACTTAAAAGAGATTTACTACTTTATGCTAAAAGAAACCCAACACTGTTCTTAGAGTTGGTAAATGATGACAATGTTGTGCTTAGAAACTTTGGTATCAAAGCCACTGAAATGGGTATAATTAAACTATCTGCAGATCAAAGAACTTTTTCATGGGGTTCTAATGATAGAAAGTTAATGAATGTTCCATTTGATGAACACCCTTATTCAGCTTTAGCCGCTTGGTTTAAAACTGATGAAGGAATGGAGATTTACTCCAATATTGAAAAAAGATTAAATTAATCTAACTGTAGATGCAGTCGCTCTACGGGGCGATTGCAAACTACAAATTAAAAAGAAATTATGGTAATTGTTGATAATGTATATCAAAAAGTTTTAGCGTTAGCCAATAAAGAGCAAAGAGGATATATAACTCCTCAAGAGTTTAATTTATTTGCTGGTCTTGCTCAAATGGAAATTTTCGAGCAATATTTTTATGATTTAGAGCAATTTCAAAGAAGAATGGATAATGCGGTAGAGTTAATAGAAGAGAAAATTGCTATATTTAAAATGGGTCCAGTTTCTATTTCAGATTCACATGCTTTAAATACTTTTATTAACGCAACTACTGGTGAGGATCATTTTTATAAAATAGTTCAAATAACAAAACAAGATGATAATAATGGCGCTATTAGAGTGGCAGAAAGAATAGAGCAAGAAGATTATGCTATGATGCAGGTTTCACCATTGACTCAAGTTACAAAAACTAGACCAGTATTTTTTATAAAAGACAATGGTGTGTATATTTATCCTGAAACAGGTGCAAATGAAATTAGATATATTCGAAAACCCATGTCTCCAAATTGGACATATTTTATTGGTGCAAATGAGAGCGCTATATATAATCCGAACGCTGCTGATCATAGGAATTTTGAGCTACATACATCTGAAGAAAACGCTTTGGTTATAAAAATATTACAACTAGCTGGAGTTGCGATCAAAGATTTTAACTTAGTCCAACTAGCAAGCCAAAGAGAAATTAGTACTATCCAACAAGAAAAACAATAAATAAATGGGATTATTAGACAATATTACGCATCAGCAGTATTACCAAGGAAATGACTTTGGTGGTTATCAATTTACATCTTTAGAAGCTATTATAAACCAATTTATGGTAGTCTACGTTGGTGACAATAAAGTAATACCAAAAGCAAGTAGAGTAGATATTGCATTTCATGCACAAAGAGCATTAGCGGAATTATCTTTTGATACTTTAAAATCTGTAAAAGCTTACGAAATAGAACTACCACCGTCACTGCAAATGATATTACCTCACGACTACGTTAATTACACTAAAATTAGTAGCGTAGATTCTGCTGGTATAAAACATCCGTTATATCCTACAAAACACACGTCAAATCCATTTCAAATCTTACAAGAAGAAAATGGTGATTATACATTTGTTTCAGATGCAGAAGAAATTATTAATGGTACTTTTGACACAGATGTTACTAATAGTGGTTCTATAAATGCTTGGGTTAAAAGTCAATTTGTTGGATTCGCTAATTATACAACACACGCGGTTGATGGTGGAAAATTAGGTGAGATAGCGGTAGAATCTTCAAAATTAGTTTTTAAACACAGAAGTTATTTATCTACGTCCGGTAATGTTTGGTCAACAAACTCATTTATTGTTCAACCTATAGACGTAAGTGATAAAGAGTATATTACATTATCAGCTGATGGACAAGCGGTGGACACAACAATAAGTACTACTACTCAACCAGGCGTTTTGAAAGTTGGTATAACTACTATCCTTCCTCCAAGCAACACAAATTATATTAGTAGTGGTGTTTTGTCGACTAATTCAGCATATCTTCCTAATATTGATAATGCCATGTGGGATTTAGCTGATGAAGATGGAAATCCTAGTTACTTAGAGTGGACTGTAGCAGGCGATAATACTACATCTAAATCACTAGAATCTATTGATGTAAGAAATGAAAGTATAGTATATGTTATAGTTTTATCTCGACATGATTTTACCGCTGAAACTACAACTTTTGTTACTACTAACAATATAGATAATATTTCTGTTACCGCTTCAAATGCTAATAGTAATTTAATTTCTCCAGTAACCAATGGTAAAAACATATCTACTACTTGGAATAGTTATAAATCACATGTACCTTCAGAAAATAATAATGATGACTATGAAGACGACACTTATTGGCCTGCAAATGGAGAAAGATACGGGCTCGATCCAAGTCACGCTCAAGTTAATGGATCGTTTTTCATAGACCAAAGATTAGGAAAAATACATTTTAGTTCTAATATTTCAGGGAAAACTGTGATATTAGATTATATAAGTGACAGTCTTGGGACGGACTCAGAAATGCAGGTCCACAAGTTCGCGGAAGAAGCGATATATAAATCTATATCGCATGCAATTTTATCCACATCTTCATATGGACAATCTTTAGTTCCTAGATTGACTAAAGAGAAATTTGCAGCTATAAGAAAAGCAAAATTAAGATTATCTAATATTAAATTAGAAGAATTAACTCAAATACTTAGAGGTAAATCTAAACAAATAAAACACTAGTACATGCCAGAAATTAAGAATACTTTTCTTCAAGGTAAAATGAATAAGGACCTTGATGAGAGATTGGTACCTAATGGACAATATAGAGATGCTTGGAATATAGAGGTTTCGACATCTGAAGGGTCAGATGTTGGTACTGTACAAAATATATTGGGTAATAAAAGGGTTGAAGATATTATTCCTAATGGATTTAAGTGTGTAGGTAGTATTGCGAATGAGAAAACTAACAAACTATATTGGTTTATTTCTAGTTACGAAAAAGATGCTATTATTGAGCATGACATTGTAAACGATAAAATAGATCCTGTAATAGTAGATTTAAACGCCGCAAATTCTAAGGCTGTTTTAAAATTCTCTGGAAATATAATAACTGGTATAAATATAATTGATAATTTATTGTTTTGGACTGATAATAACAGCGAGCCAAAGAAGATAAATATTGACGAATGTAAAAAGGGCACGCCTAAATATGACAGCAATGGCGTTGCATTAAATACTCACACACAATTAATTTTTGAAAACGGAAGTTTTGACGCAATAACATTAAAGTATGTGGGCGGCGATTCAACAAGTGTCTCTTTCGACACAGAATCATCACCCAAAACAGGTAGGTATTTTTGGTTTGAACAAAAGCATATAGAACAAATCTTAGTTGGTAGCGAGGGACAGACGCTAGAATGGGATGCTTCTAATTTTTCCAGTCCTTACGAAATATATCAAATTCGCCATTACAGAAACGGTAAATTTTTAGGTAAAAAAAGAATTAAGATATGGAATACTGGTAACGGTACCCATGGGAGATTTGAACCTGATGCTAGTGCTGGTGACTCTGATTGGCATGTAGGCGATGTTATATTTGGTGACGATATTAAAATAGACATAGAAGAACGTCATATTACAGTTGTTAAACCAAAACCTTTAAAAGCGCCAACGGTAAAAATAAATCACACTCAAACTTTAGATTCTATAAGTAGTACTACAAACTTATTCGAAACTACATTTCCAAGATTTTCTTATAGATATAAATATAGAGATGGAGAATTCTCTGCTTTTGCTCCATTTACAGAACCTGTATTTAACCCTAGGTATACCAAAGATATAAATAATACTAGCGGTACAAATGTTTTTTACACTAAAGACAATGTCTATGATGCAAAAGATCCGCATAACAAGGCTATGATTAACTCTATACACTCTATAGAACTTACTGATTTCATTAGCTCCCAAACTCCAGAAGACGCTATAGAAATAGAAGTACTTTATAAACAAGAAAATTCTAGCGTTATATATTCTATTGATACTATTAAACAAACAGATCCTGAATGGCACGACTGGAGTAATCACGAGGGTACTAATATAGGATTAAGGAAAGATGACAATGATAGTAATTTTCAAGCTATTGGTGGTTATATTAAAGGAAAATATATTGTAACAACAGAAAATATATACGCAGCTTTACCAGCAAATCAATTACTAAGGCCATGGGATAATGTCCCTAGAAAAGCATTGGGACAAGAAATAACAGGTAATAGAATTGTTTATGGTAATTATTTACAAAATTATAATTTAGGTAATATAAAACCTGAAATTAAAGTTAATTACAATAATAGAAAAAATAAACTTGGAACTTTTGAAACTAAAGGCTTACCTTCTATTAAATCTCAAAGAAACTACCAGTTAGGAGTTATATATTGTGATAAGTATGGAAGAGAAACGCCAGTGTTTACTTCTAAAGAAGGTGCGGTAAATATTCCTTGGCAAAATACAGATGGAACTAAAAATGCTAGTAAAAGTTTACAGTTAAACGCAAGTGTACCAGCAAATTTTCCTGATTGGGTTGATTCATTAAAGTTTTTTGTAAAAGAAACATCTTCTCCATATTATAATCTAGTTATGGATAGAGCTTGGATAGCTAAAAGTACTTACGAACTAGATCGAGGTGATCATCTTTGGATTTCGTTTCCATCATCTGATAGAAATAAAATATCAGAGGAAGATTATATAATATTAAAAAAGAAAATTGGAACTGGCGAAGAGCAAATTACTTTTGAAAATAAGTTTAAAGTTATTGATATTAAAAACGAAGCTCCTGATGCTATCAAATACGAATTAGTTACCTGGGCAGCGATTCACAATTATGGCAATAGATTAGCAAACCATGACGTTGACGGTGTGAATGGTGGTCTATTTGTAAATGGACATCGTAGACCAGATAGAGAAATTGATACTTTTTGGTGTAATAAAGATATTTTAGCTGAGCTTGGAGAGGCAAACGGTCAATTTGAAATATTAGGAGCTGTGCCAGTAAATGAAGATCAAGAAACGCCAGGGGAAGGACCAATTAAAACTAAAAATCTATATGCTTCTTGGAGAAGACTTGGAGGGGCTAGTAATCCAGATATTTCTTCTAAAAAATATAAAATAGTTGGTGGATCTTTAGACTCTGAAAACTATGTGCTAAGATTAAATACTCCGGTTACAAAAATTGATGCTGATATAGCTCATTTTTCCGGTGCTTCTGATGGGACTGTCAATACCAACAACCACCTACATCCTAATTTAGTTTTTCAAATAGAGAAAAAAGAACTTAAAGATTCTGAAGATTTCTCTGGAAAATTCTTTGTTAAAATTTCTAAAAATCAAATCACAGATATTTTAGAGCAGGGCTCTACAACGGATATTTTAGATAATTATATTATATCTGCAAAGACTCCAACTTGGTACTGGCAAGATGGCGTGGGTAGTAATATTGCGGTCGATGATAGCGCGAGTGGTGGATATGGTCTTTCGAATTACGATGGATATCAGCAACCACACTCAACAGCTGATGATATCCAAGCCGCAGCACAGAACGTGCAAGGTAACCTCCATCCACTACAAAATAATACACCGCCATATACTGGTAATCTTAAAGTAACTGATTATGCCGCTGCTTGGGATGGGATAAAAACAAAATTTGGCAACACCTTCTTTGTAGATAGTATGCACATGGTAGCCGGGCAAAGTGAGGCTAGTGACTATGCTAAATATTGTTGTGTAACTTGGGCTGGATGTACCAAGGGAGAATCTACCTCTAAAGAGATTTCTAGTTGGAGCTACCCACCTCTTAAGATGTGGTTAACTGATTGGATAAATAGTGAAAATATTATCGAAACTCCAAGTGAAGATCAGACTGTGAGTATTATAACGGGAACACCACTATCAGTCACAAAAGATAGATTTTACGATGCTATTACCGATGGAATAATTGATACTATAAAGCAAACGGAGTTTATAGATTTTCCTGATTTCCCTACTGTAGATAATGATTTTAAAAAATTTACTGAACTCTTGGAGGGTGAAAAAATTACCGGTTGGGCCGGTAGTAGTCAAGCTGTTGATAGACACACCCCAACAGGTGGTAAAACAGAAATCTCTAATAATCATGTAAATGGACTAGAAGGAATAGTGACTACCACAACGACTCATTCAACAGGTCCAAGAAGATGGCTTAGTGGTATAACTGGTAGTACAACTGATTACGGGGTTGGAACTGATACTAAAACGTATTCAGACAATGGTGAAATTGGTAGGCATTTTATGCACTTGTCATTTTTTGCTCCTGGTAAAGATTTACACGATGGTAATTGGAACTCTTTACTGCATGTTACTGAATCTTGCCAATTTGGCGCTGGAGGATTTATGGGTAATTTACAAGGTATATGGGGTGGAGGAGTGTTTACAGGAGGAAATTCTAATTATGGAGCTAATAATTTATTGTCTAAAAGCGCACTTGGAGGCGGTGCGATAGGTTACTCAAGTTTACCAATGGAAGGTAATTATGATCCCATTACAAGGAAATGGTTACCGGAAACACCTGGGCCTGGCGTTGGTTATGGTTATGATATAAGATATAGAGAATTACACGAAAGACAATGGGATCCAACTTTTTGTGACGATGGGGATCCTGAAAATAAAATACGTGATTTTATAAGAAATCTACACGCTGGATCACAATTTAAATTTTCAAATGACACAAGTGCAACCCCAGAAGTTTATACTATTAAAAAAGTAGTTGTAAAAAAACTATATAATCACACTTCGTGGAGAACACCTATTAATATATATCGAGACTCAGGCGATTATCATAACGCCCCTGAAGACGTGATATATCAAAGTGTAGAAGAAGCTGCGTTAACCTGGTTAAACTCGGTTCCAGATGAAAACATAGCCCCTGGAATTAATGGTAGCGATGAGTTGCTAGGGCAGGCCGCATATTGGAATTCGGGTAGAGGTTTGAGTCATAGAATAGTAGATTTTGGAAAAGCTAGTAATAGAAGACTTTGTTATATAATTGAACTAGATAAAAATCCTGAATTTTCAAGTTTTAACCCATTGGGACCAGGCGAAATGACTGCTGATTTAACTAATAGTGACTTTGCTAATATTGAATTTTTAGAAAAAGTACAATCACCATTACTTGCTGGATTAAATAAATTTCCTGCAATATGGGAAGTTGATCCTAAAAAACAAGAGGTAGATTTAGATATATATTACGAGGCTAGTAGTCATTTTCCTGTTAAATTAAATAAAAATACAAACGAGTTAATAGCACCAATTGGGTGTAGCGTGGAAATGATAAGCGCAAGTTTTACAGGTGCTTCTACTCTCCTATCGTGGGATGGAAACAAGGCATTTTTTGAACCTGGGTTTCCCGTGGGTGACGATATAAATGAAATAGATTATTCTGGAACGCGTTTTAAGTTTGTTAAAGAAGATGGAAGTTTTGTAATAATAACAGCCGATGAACAACAATTACTAGGTGAATCAACGTCTAGCACTGTTCTTAAAACTAGTTTTATATTTAGACATGATATCGGTGATAATATACACGCTGGGTTAGCGTGGCACAATTGTTTTTCATTTGGAAACGGATTAGAATCTAATAGAATTAAAGATGATTTTAACGAACCATTTATTACTAATGGAGTGAAAGCATCTACTACAATACAAGAAACCTATGAAGAAGAAAGAAGAAAGCATGGTTTAATATATTCCGGGATATATAATTCAAATTCTGGTGTAAATGATTTAAATCAGTTTGTAATGGCTGAGAAAATTACAAAAGATTTAAACCCAACTTATGGTAGTATACAAAAATTATTTAGTAGAAATACAGATTTAGTTACATTTTGTGAAGACAAAGTTCTTAAAGTCTTAGCAAATAAAGATGCCGTATTCAACGCTGATGGTAATCCGCAACTAACAGCCAATGAAAATGTTTTAGGACAAACTATTCCTTTTATAGGTGAGTATGGTATAGCTACAAATCCAGAGTCATTCGCGTCAGAATCATATAGAGCTTATTTTACAGACAAACAAAGAGGAGCGGTACTTAGATTATCTAAAGATGGTTTAACCCCTATATCCAACGTTGGAATGAATGATTGGTTTAGAGATAATTTACAGAATTACAGCTCTTTAATAGGTTCTTACGATAGTTATAAGGAAGATTATAATATTACTTTGTCACACAGATATGGGGAAAATTTTATATCTAATGGATATTTACCTGAGGGCGTAGAACTTAGTACTCAAGCGGGTAGTTTGTTAAATCATATAGCCAACTCAGCGCCATCTCAAGGTCCTGAGTTTGAGTATGCTTGGCAAATAAATAATGTACTTGATGCATCTAGTCCATTCGAATGGAATGTTACAAATCATAATTTAGATTCTGAAGTAAATATAACTAATCACCCCGCAATAGCGTTCGATGCGTATCAAAGTGAAATTGTTGCGAATAGTGTTATATTAACACAAGAAACATATGATGTATATACAACTGTAACGACTACTTATACTGGTATGACTTTTGGCACAGCAACTGCTACTGGAACTCCAACAACAACAGTTAGTGGCGTCGCAGCTTCTTACGCTGGTACTGGTACTGTTGGTACAGCTGCAGCGCAAACAACTCTAGCACCAGTAAATTATGATCACGCTATCTATCAAACCATACCAAGTGATGATTATGGTTGGTTTTACGCCCCTAGTTTTGTAAATAACTCAGCTATAGATTTATTTGGTACAAGCGCTTCGAATTATGCAGATACTAAGCGCTACAGTAGCATTAGTAGATATATAGTAGGTTCAAATAGTCAAGGAGATAAAACAAGCGGTGATTGGGTGGATGAAACTGATCCAAATGCTCACTCGATGTTTACTGCAACTAACAATATGTACGCTTGGTCCGGGTACAACCCATCTTATTTCACCAATTGGGATTACACTTCTGGTCGTACAGAAAGGTATATAGTATATCCTGTTACTGGGAATAATAATAGTTATCATAACAGCTGGGTGTCAGGTACAATTACTAGAAAAAAAGTATCAGGAAACCCTTATAACGGCTTGTTTTATGGAACTGTTACAGGTTTTGGTAATAATAATCTTGGTGATGGATCTATTATTTTTGATAGGCCATTTCAAAGCAATAATGCTAGTGAAAATTCTTTTGTTGAGTTTAAGAATTTTGGATATAATTTAACTAGTCTTGATGGAAATAATTTACTTTCTCAGTATAACGCTGCGATCACGCCAAACGGAAATCATAAACACAAAGAAATCTTTAATGGTGATGAAATACACATTCAATTTGATCTAACGTGTTATATAACGAATGAATATGGGTATAAATACGAAGGCCGCCATGGAAATAATTATATTGCACCGAAAATAGAACTTTATGATGGTGGTTCTCCAGTTCCTAATGATCAGGTTATGAATGTAAATTTTAGTGGATTTACAGTTGTTTGGAATGGCTTCTCTCCATCTTTTGTGTCCGTCCCTACAACTCCCCACGCTGATACAGATCCTGCGAATGCAGATCCTTATACGCATATCTACTCCGAACGAGATGATCTTGGAAGTCAGTTTTATGTAACAGAGCAAGCCACAGGTAATTGGTATGATGAGTCTAGTGGTACGTATGATAGCAGCGGACCAGGACCTCACACTCAAATAAGTAGATGGAATTGGAAGAAAAACTCTACTGCGAATTTTAGTAGTACCTCAATTCTTCCAGCGGCTAAGAACACCATGACACATGGTGGTGGTACATTTACTATTCGTTGTGGTTGCAGTTTCAAATTTGTGGATCCAAACCAACAGAACGATGATGGATCACCATTACCAGGCGTTCAGATAACTCAGCAGAAACTTATTAGTGACCTTAGAATACGTGTAAGCAACAGGCGTGCATCTCCTACTACGTGGGGTGATGGCAATGCTTTATACAATAAACTTAGACACCCACTTTGGGAAATAAACACATTCCGTGTTAAGAAAGGTTTTGGTGTGGTAGGACCATATACACCAGAGACAGCGGGTACATTTACACAAGCTGTTACAACTCTTGCCGCGGGGCAAAGCGCAACATATGTACCTCCACAGCCAAACGTGCCAGGTGCAGATATTCCAGCTTGGGCAGAAGTATTACATACTAATAATTTTGGCTGGACTTTAGAACCGCAATATGGTGGTCCACATCCACAAACACAATTTTCTTCTCAAAACTCGAATTACTATGGTCCAAATTTTGGAAAAATTCAAATAACTGAACCGTTAGCTCCTAGTGGTTTTTACTATGTTCCGCAGAACTATCAAGCACAACCAACACTAGGTAACCCAAACGTTGCTTATAATCAATACACCACCGGTACACACGTTGTTCAAGATAATTATTTACAAGTAGGACCTATGCAAAACAATCCAGCTGCTGTAGATCTTGTGTGGCAATTAACAACTCCATGGGTAGTGGGTAATTGGTATTTGGTTGATATTGAATTTGATCAAAATTTTAACTCCGCTACAGGACAAGGAGGAAGCGACGGGAGTTTTTACGTCTTTGGAGCTCGTGACACTGGTGCTGTCAGTCCAGAAGTCGTAGGAAATATTTCTGGTAATAATCCTGTTTATCATCATACATTAGTTTCCATGACTAGAACAGAATATAGTCCCGTACAAACTGTACAACGAGGTATATTTAAGATTGATAATAATAGTTATATAGCTAACAACGTTCCTGTTAATTCGAGTTATGGTACTCCTCAAAACGAATTTAGGTTACGTTTGTATAATTTTCAAAATGAAGGTAGAGTTACAAAAGTAATTGTCAAAAAACTAGACGTACCGGCAACCGCTTCTACAGCTACAAGCTGGACTCATACTACGGATATTTTAACGCACTCTTTTTCCCAAAAGAAAATATATTATAAAAATAATAAATTAGTTTGGGATGTACCAGCTGGCTCTCAGTATTGGTGGGCACAAGATTTTGGTACCCCAACTACTTTTACCGCTCCACAAGTAACCCCTGGTGGTTGGAAATTAAAATTTACACTTGGAGACAATGAAGATTATTACAACGATGGAGATCCTAATAATAATTTTTTAGGTTCTTTAAATGGTTATATGTTTAATGCTATAGGAGACGCGGTTGACGGTTCAGGTGGCGCGGATGGTATAGAATTTTCTGGTTTACAAGACGCGGGTGATTACGAAATATTTTTCAATATGGATGGTATCGCTGCAAATAACTATATTAATCACAAAGCGATTGGCGTTACTACATATTCGCTTTATTCTAGTTATACCTTAACCCCAAGTACGCAACCAGCGGTACCATCTAGTATTATACCTGGTAGAATTTTGTTTGAATCATCCTCTAGTAATGGCCTTAGAGCAGCTATAAGCAACATGTCACTTGTAGATCAAACTGCGATATTCCAAGGAGGTACGTCTGGAGCTTGGAATTGGAACGGTTTTAATACCTCTGCAAATAGTTATATATCGTGGGACGTCGCAGGAGAAAAAGTATGGTTTGGTCAGTTTTCTGATCCCGATGGAGATGGGGAAGTAGATTATTTATACCCTAGTGCGTTTATAGATGGTTGTCCATTCGTTGACCCAGCATCAACCGCAGCGTTTAAAACACCTATTAGTGCCAATCAATGGGTTGATAGAACTATAAATAGATACGAAACATATGAAGTATCATTTATACATGGTATAGAACAAGGTGAGTTAGATATATATTATTTTAATAGCGAGGGGTATGGATTTAGAATACAAAATATAAAATCCTCAACTCTTTCTGATGGAACTCCATTCCAAGTTACAATAGGTGCCTTAGGAGATGGTGAAGGTTTTCAAGGTGGGGACGTGGCAATAAGTGGAACTAAATGGCGAAGTGAAAAACGGCCCTCAATACACGCCGCTGGTCAACAATATGAACCCGAACTACAAGAAACATTTGTTATAACACCCTCTGCTTTCGATGAAAATGGTGTTGATATAACGGCGACAAATTTAGTTGCCGGATGGATGGACAACATTGCAATGGTTAGAGTTTATACTACCGAGGCGAATGAAGACGCGTTTAAAGAAAAAACAATTACCTTTAGTGAAGACGTAAACGGTTGGACTAGTTTTAAAACTTTTGTTCCAGAAAATGGTATTAGTTTATCTAAAAAATATTTTACTTTTGATGAGGCAAAATTATATAAACACTATGTACCGTTAAAATATAATTGGGACACTTCTGAGTGGCAAGATTGTATAATAGATGATGCGGAAAATTACAATGTTTTTTATGATCGTGTAAATATATCTGAATCAACAACTTCTTTAACGTTATTTGGAGAACCCCAAAGACATATTTCAACACATCTAGGATTTGAGGCTATAGGTTATGGTGCTGAATCTAAAATAAAATTTGTTTTAAATAACGAGCCTTCAGTAGTAAAAACATTTAACACGCTCAACTACGAAGGGACTCAAGCGTTTGTAAAAGTTCCCGCACATCAAGATTTTTTAACACTTAGCAACGCGGAAGCATATAAAAATCAAATGGATCTTGACGGGTGGACATGCGAAGAAATTAAATCAGATTTAGAAGTTGGAAGTGTACTTGAGTTTATAAAAAAGGAAGGTAAATGGTTTAATTATATAAGAGGTAAATGGACAGATGAAACTTTAAATACCAATCGTTTTAGCGTACAAGGTATTGGCACTATAGACGCCCCACCTTCGTCTGATTAATTAAACTAAAAATATTAAGATGAAAAAAATAACAAGTTTTAACGTGGATACTTCGGAGATGCCTGCGGTAGAGGTTTCTAGAAGGTTTACAGTAAGTGGAGAAGTAGGGGCAGCATTTCTTTTATATGTTGTACAAAATGATACTATTAAATATTATGATTTTATTGATAAGGCCTTTGAACTGGGTCACAATAATAAAAATAATAATTTAGAAGTGACAATGTCAAGTAGTATTTTTAACGGTAATATTATTTTTCCCTCCGGTGGAGGTTCTTACACGATTAAATTGTTAGCATCTAGTGGCACGGAGATAATAGGTTCAAATAAAAATATTATTAGTAGAAGTATAGATAAACAGAGTGCCGATAAAACAATAACATTTAAAGCTGTCACGGCTAATACTAGTAATTATGCCACTTTTCCAACCACAACTTCATCTGGTTTTCTTACAGGTCAAAAAACTTTTGGATTTAATTGGAATATAACAAACGCGAGTACAGATTCACATGGTTTTGGACTGCGATTAACTGGAGACTACAACGAAATAAACGAACGTCACTGGTATTTTACAACAACAGACACTGTTGATGGAGCAATTTCTCCTGCAGATGAAAATGGAGGATATAAAGTTAAGGTTGATGATTTAACAGACATAGGCGTTGGCTCATATATATCTGCTGTAACTACTAGTACTTTGTCTGGTACTCCATATGTAATGTCTATAGACGCGAGCACTAAAACGCTAACGCTAAGTGGTTCTCAAACGTTTGCAGATGGTATAACTTTAACTTTTATAGCTCGAGGGACGAGACCAATTTACAACGCTATTGGTTCAACAATTACTTTTGAGAATTTCCCCGAAGTATCACCAACAACATTGACAAAAACAGTTAGATCAGACGTTAGCAGTTCCGCTACTATAACGTTAAATGGTACTTACGGCATTGCTGGTGGTGACCACGTATCTATATCAGGATTTGGCGTTAATAACGACGGTGATAATGAAGTACAATCCGTTTCTGCTAGTGAAACCGCTGGATCTTGTGTCGTGCAATTAGCGCAAAACTTACCACAGGGAACGGTTATTACTTTTAATAACGTGTATCAAGTTATAAATTTCCAAGGCATTATTAGTGTATCAAACTATCCATCTCTCGATAAAACAATATACTTAGATATAGATCAACTTATAACCGTAGGTGCTGCTACATAAACAAATAAATAAACAACATGTCAACACAATCATTAAGTTTTACTAAAGCAATAAATTCTTCGTTACAAATTGGTGATAGATTGTTTTTCAGTCCACCACCGGTAAATGGAATTACGCATGAACCTATGTTTGCAGGTGTTGTAACTAATATTTTGCGCCGACAAGGTATCATTGAATTTACGCCAAATCTACCTGCGATACCTCTTATGGTTCAAGATAGTTTTATTTTTTTTGAAAAAGATATACGTGCAAACGAATCAAATTTAAAAGGATATTATGCAGATGTAACACTAAAAAATCACTCAACTAAAAAAGTAGAGTTATTTGCAGTAAGTTCAGAAATTGGTCTTAGTAGTAAATAAAAGGCAAAAAGTGTGACTATACAAGTACACTTAAATTAAATTAAATGAAAATAAAAGGAAAAGAAGATTTTGATATTCGCTCTATAAAACTAAGTGATTATTCAGAATTAGAAAAATGGTGGGGGTTATATAAACTTCAGGGAATAGTTATACCAAATAAAAACCGATTACCAGACAATGGTTTGGGAGGATTTGTGGTGGAAAAAGAAGGTAAATTGATTGCTTCTGCTTTTCTATATTTAACAAATTCTGCGCTTGGCTATGTTGATTACTTGATAGCTGACCCAACATATAGAGAAGATGATAGGCAAGTAATATTGCTCGATTTAGCAAGACACGTTACTTGTGTTGCTATTGAAAACGGATGTGAAACAGTTTGGGCTTACACTTGTAATCAAAAGCTTGTTGATATGGCTGCAGAGTCTGGTGCTTTTAAAATATTACCACAAGATTATAAGGTGGTGTATACTTACGACAAAAAATAACAATTAAAAACAAATAATATGGGAGGAGGTGGTGGCTCAAGTAGAGCCAACGAAACTAACGCGGAAATGAACAGGCTCGCGCGAGAACAATTCGATTATTATAAAGAGGAAAAAATCAAACAGCAAGCAAAAGTTGACGAACAGAGAAAGTCATTTGAGGCCTTTGAGTTTACAAATCCATTTGCAGCCGCTAGGAATGAATTTGGAGGATTGCAAACCGACTTTAGGAATATAGCGGCTGATGCGCAAAACATGTACGAAGGAATGGAGAACCGTTTCGAGGATATGACAGTAGACATGCGGGCTGCTGATTTCCAAGCACAACAAGGACAGCAACAAAGAGCTAATATACTTCAAACTTTAAGGGGTACAGCTGGAACTAGTGGTGTAGCTGGATTAGCACAGGCTATGGCTAATCAAGGTGCTTTACAATCCCAACAAATAGCAGCTGGAATAGGTCAACAAGAAAGACAAAATCAAATGCTAGCAGCACAAGAGGGTGGTAGAATAGATCAATTACAAAGAGCTGGTGGTATGCAAGTGCAAGCGTTGCAATTCCAAGGAGCAGAAATGGCTAGACAAATGGGTGTGAGTAGAGAAAATTTAATTGCACAAGGTCAAGGCGCTGCCGAAAGATTTGTCATGCAAGGACAAGCCGCTGTTCAAGGCGCTGAGTTTGGTAGGGAATCAACTTTGCTAGCTGCTGAATACGGTTTGTTGTCAGGCGCTAATCAAGCTTTGCAAGGCGCGGAGAGCAACGTTATGAGCTCTTTATCTAGTCAATCTCAAATGTACCAACAACAAGCACAAGCTAGAATGCAGAATCAAAGTAACATGCTTGGCACCGCGGTTACAGCTTACAAGATATATGTGATGTGTATACCTAAAGGCACTAAAATAGACGCTATTGTTGATGGTATTAAAATAGAGGATATTAGACCTGGAGATATGATTATGGGTTATGATGGTTATCCAGTAAAAGTTTTGCATAAACACGAATACTTAGAAGATCCTAGTGTTAAAAGATGGTATGAGATAGAGTTTAGCGATGGTGCAAAAGTAAACACATGTGACATGCATAAAATAAACGGTGTGAGAGCTAAAGATATAACTGAAAATGTTATAAGTAAAAAAGTTTACAGCGGCGTAGAATTAAGTTATGATATATTAACTGAGGATTCTGGTTATAGAATAAACGGCGTGCCTGTTAACAGCATGATTCCAGATATGGGTAAAGCGGTGGAAAAAATTAAAAAAGAAACAATATGGCAATAAATTTAAACCCCGGAGCGGACGACTCTATAGTAACAGCAGCAACAAGCGCTGGATTAGCTAGTGGACCAGGCGATTATAGCAAGCAATTTCAAGCTATTGCTGATGCCTATGGTGAAACTATGGACGCGAGTGTAGCATTGAATAAACAGATTATGGATGCCACGTTAATGGTGGCTGGCGAGTCAATACAAAAAGCTGGAGAACGTAGAAGAACTGAGATTGCTTTAGAGGATACACCTGGTGGCGAAAAATTAAGGGAAAAAATGGAAGGTTTTAAGGATGGAATTAAAAAGACCAAAGGATTTACAGTAGGTTCAGACGAAGGTGTTTTATCTGAAGAAGAGTGGATAGAGCGAAATAAATTAACTGATCCTAATGCTGATATGGGTACTTATGAAGAGTATGTAGAATCTATTCCTGATAAGAAACGAGCAAATAATCCTTTGAGTAAGGAAAACAGAAAAAAAAGAAGAAAGATATATAGAGAGAGAGACGCGTTAGTGAAAGAAGTAGCTAGCATGGGTGCTGGTTTAAAAGTAATAAATGAATTACAAGCTAGTGGTGATTTTGATGCAATAGCAACTAATGCTGATGGTATAGAAATGGCTGAAGCATTCGCTTCTTCTCAAACGGGTGGTGAACCTACTAAAGCTGGTCATTATTTTGAAAGTGATTGGGACCCTAAGAAAAAGAAAATAGTACATACTCTAATGAACACTGGTAAGGGCAACGCGGGTATTGAAGAAGGCGTTGTTAAAGATATAGATGGCACGTCTAAAGCATATACAACAGAGGAAATTACTAATTTCTTAATTCCAAAAGACGATTCTTTAGTTGGTGAATATAATAAAATATTTTCAGCTGCAGAGACAACCGGTAAAACACTTGGGACGCCATATGATGATTACCAAGCTAATAAAATGAAAAAACAAATAGAAACACTTGTTAGTACGCCCGCTGGATTACATAGATCGCTAGATAAAACGTTTGGGAGTTTAGATAGATCTTTTCGTGAAGAATTTACTAGTATAAGTGAATTATCTAGTAAAGAATTTATGCAGTTAAAAAATATTTTACCAAATGATGGTGAAGGAAATTTAATGAAAACAGGTGTGTTAACGGAGATCAACGATATGGCTGATGGTACGCCTGGTATACAGCAAACTGATTTTGCTACTAAAGACAACATGACAAAACTACAGATAGCCATGTTTAACAAAAGAAGTCCTTATTATAACGAACATAAACTTAGAGAAAGTTTTGTAAATTGGGTGGCTGGTAAAGATGGTAAAATAGCTAGAGCACATAACTGGGGGACAGGTTATAATGCAAATGTTATAGCAAACAAAAAAGCCACTGCTAAAGCAGCTGCTAAAGCAGCGTTGATAAGTAAACAAACAGGATTACCAACATCGATAATTAAATCATTTCCATCTGGAACTAACTATGGCAATATAGAAAAAAGCGATGGTAGTACAATATCAATAACCGGTGATACATTTAGAGATTTATACAAGAGATTTAAAAGTGGTGTTCTTAAAACCAAGAACGATACGTGGACATTTAACTCTGAAAAAGGTTATTGGGAGTCTAAAAAAGGAAAAATAATGAGTGGTACAGAGATGTTAAAATTCTTTCAACCACCAAAAGGACCTGATTTATCAAAATCTACTGGGTTTGCAGAATTTAGAAGTGATAAAAAAGGAGGTCTTCCTTTTCAATGGAGTTTTCCAACATAAAAACTAATACATGCCAGATAATTTAAATTTTCTCGATTTATTACCTATCGATTCTAACGAAGAGAACGAAGTAGTAGAGCAAAACGCGTTTTTAGATTTAATTGATGATGATTCAGAAGAGACCCCGACGACGGAGTCAAACGTTATGGATTCAGAGTCGGACGATGGTTCGTCGGGATCACGGGAAACTAGTTGGTTGATGGGAGAAGAGGGTTGGATTCCTGATGAGTTTCAACCGGGAGTAAACCGTCCAGATATTCAAGTAGACGCGAAAACACTTGATCCTGTTGGAGAAATGCAGAGACAATCTAAAATGACTCAAAAGGATGTTTTAATAGATGTATATGGTACTACTGACGAGACTGAAATAGAGCAAATAAAATACAAAAAATCACCTATTGGTAAGTTCATGACTGAGCATAATAAAAAACATGAAGAAACTAAGAAGAGATTGATTGATATGTATGGAACATCTGATCCAGAGGAAATTATAGCTCTTGAAGTAACCAACGAAGATGGCTCTATAAACGAACCAACGCTACGAACGTTTGTAGGAATTGAATCTAGAGATGATAAAACACTGTTAAATCGTGATAACTTGCCTACATGGGAAGATAAAGATATAATGGACTATATATATGCTCCATATATGAAAGATGCGCAAACAATACCAAGTAAGTTTCTTGATTTTGTTGGTAGCGCTTTTGGGGCGGCAAGTGGAACAGAGTATGCTACACCTGAGAATGAAAGACAAAAAAATGTATTTTACGATAGGTTCTTTAGTGGTAACACAGATAGAAGCCCTATAATAGATATAATAAACACTAAGCAAAGTACAAATCAAAAGAACGTGTTTGACACTAAATATGATCTCGATAAAGGTTTAGATATTGTAAAAGAAGGTTGGGTAGATAACGCTAGACTTAGTGGTTTTAATGCAGAGGTTTTTGAGAAATTAGAAAAAGGAGATTTTGAAGGGGCAGTTGCTTTAAATGAAAAAAACGGTATGTTTACGTTATACGAAAAAGATGGAACGTATATAAATTGGGACGATCTTAGTGAAGAAGAAAAAGAAAACGCTGATCCAAATAAAATAAAAAGCACTAGTAAAGAAGATGAGGAGAGAGCGTTAATTTTAGCACAACGAAATAAACCTGCAAAACTACAATTACAACACAAGGAAGATTATCATGATTTAGTTGCTGCAATCAACATGTACAGATCAACCCATGGTGACGCAACTCGAAACTGGAGACCAGGTGTTGGTTCAGTTAAAATAGGACAATCTGTTGATGATTTTAATAATGCGGCACTTAAAGCGGTTGAGGATGGGGAGTTAACATCGGGATTAGTTGAACTTGTAGGTGATGATGAAGTTACTAGAAACTACAATGATAAATTAAAAAAGTTTTTAATTACAGGTAGAGCTTTGGAATTAAATCAAGATGTTTCTAAACTAAAAGAAGAAAGTTTTATACCTTCTCTTATTTATAAATCAGACGAGTTTGCTGATTATACAGCGGACGAGCAAGTTGAGTTGTTTCCTGAGTACATGAAAGAGATTGGTGTTGAAATGACAGATGATTGGAAACGAGTAACTCGAGAAGGCGGTGACTGGGGAACAAAAGGTGGCATAGAAGCTTTTGGCACAGAAACTGATATGAGAGACATCGCTGAAGGAGGTAGAGATTTTGTAAAACATATAGCTCCTTTAGTTGCGTCACTAGCTATTACTAAAAAAATACCATTAAGCGGTATTACTAAAATATCAAAAGGCGCAAAGGGAATAAAAAGTATTAAATATTTTCAAGGTAGCAAAACTCTTGGTGGTGAAGTTAGTAAAAAATTCACAGGTATTGGTAATTGGATGAAAGGCACAAAGCTAGGCAAGACTGCAATAGGTAAAAGAGTTATAGACGTTGGTATTGGTGGCGCGGAAGAACTAGTGTACTTATCTTTAGCAGATCAAGTTGGAGGTAAACTTTTTGATATGGATCCAATGGTTTATAATCCAGAAACAGATGATTTAAATTGGGAGTTTGCTTTTGGTCTTGGTGCTGGTAATGTTATTGGTAAAAAAGTTATAAATAAACTTAGTAACACAGGTTGGGGATCTAGCTTTTTAAGTAGAGTGTCTAAGGTTAAAACATTAGAAAAGGCTACTCAAAGAGGGTTAGGAGCTACCGCTGGGGTTGGATCTATGGAAATAGCAAAAATATTTAGCGGAGACAGTGAGTTAGTAAAGTTAATGCTTGATGGTGGAGAACTTACTGAAGAGCAAAAAAACGAAATGAAGCTTGGAATGACTAAGCAAATGGCTAGCGATTGGATTGGTATGTTTGCTCTTGGCTATATAACACCAGGTAGTAAGATTGGCGAAGCTATACAAAGAGATATACAGAACTTTAATATTAACGTTTTAAACACTAGTAAGGCTGCTAAAAGACTAGGTATAAAAGAAAACGTAGGAGCTGGTGCTATTGAGACGGCTGTAAACAAAAAGAAAGCTGAAACAACTAAAAAGTGGCTTAAATCAAAAAAGACAGAAGAAGACGCTAATACTAGAGAAAAAGAACTTAAAGAAATAGAAGACGCTGCGAGCGATATGAATGGCCGTTTACATATCAAGTTAGCAAAGGAATTAATTTCTGGAGACAAAAAAAGATTAGCTGAAGTTGAACGCCAAATATATGTATTTAATAGAAAAATAGGAACTGGAGAAAAACTAAACGGACAGAATATACTAGATCTTGCTGGCATGAAAAAAGCTGAGTTTGATTATCTTTTAAAGAAAATGAATAATCCAATGGCAGCAGAAGCGTTAAATGCTAGAAGAGATTTCTACGTAGGAGCGCGTGAATATGTTAAAGATTTTAAAAATATTACTAACAGAAAAGAAGCGGTTAAGTTTTTAGAAGAGACAGTGGAGTATTTAGAAAAAAATAGAGAATTAGAAGCTTTAAAAAGTGATAAAAGTGTGAACAATGGGGCTAAAATAGAAGTTGCAAAATTAGAGTTAGAACCTATAAAACAAAAACATACTGATAGACTAGTTGAACTTAACAATAAATACAAAGAAGCTGTTAATAGAGAATTATTAGTTGCTAAAAAAATAGCTACAAGTTTAGGTGCTGAATTTGAAATAGCTAAAGACACAGATGCTTATATTAAAAAAGGTGGAAAAGCTGGTACAGCTGGTTATCATTATATTGAAAAAGGAAAATCAAAAATATTAGTTGATCCAGCAAAGGCTGCTGAAGCCCAAACAATAGGTACTGGTATACATGAGACAGTTCATCATATATTAAAAGACGCGTTTAAAAAAGATGGGAAAGTAACTAACGAAGGTATTGCCATTATAGATAAATTTTTAGATTCTTTAGGTGATAAAGATAGAAAGTTTTTAGAGGGTGAAATAGAACAAAGAGATTATAAATCAAAAAAGAAAGAAGACTACTACGAAGAATATCTAACAACTTATGTAGAAGGTTTAAAAAATAAAGATATAAAACTAGATTTATCTACAGCGCAAAAAATAGAAAACGTACTTCTCCCTCATTTAAACAAAGTATTTCCAAATTTAGGAAAGAAAGCTATTAAGTATTCTACTAAGGACGCAGAAGGCCTTAAAGACATGTTAAACGATATATTTAGCGAGTCAGAACGTCTTGGTAACATGTCCAAGTATGAGGTTAAAGATTTTATGGTTGATAGTCCTATCAAAACCGCTGAAGCAGTGGAAGCGTTTTCAAGCGAAAAGTCTTTTTCTAAGTATCCTGAAATGAAAAAGATAAATGACGTTGGAGAGAAGTACACAAGAGAAGAATGGAAAAACGGTAAATGGCGTGAAGGTTATAGCGAAATACTACCTGATATTATAAAAGTATTAACTAAAAAATCAGCAGAAGCTAACGCTAAAAACCCAGGTATAATAGCAGATGCAGAAGCTTTTGCTTATCAAATCGCTAATCAAATGAGTGGGCTTGGTGAAGGTCAAAGAAACATTGGGGGACACATAAAAAACTTTGATATTACTGAGAAAAAATATGAAGCCGAGGGGAAAGAATTTGGTTTATCTGGTTGGATAAATGGTGTTGCTAATAAAAGACTTCTTACTGTATTAAAAAAAGCCGATAAAATTGTTGGCGCTAAAAAAACAAAATCATTAGACATAGAAGAGGCTAAAGAATTGGTTTACGAAGGGCCTAGTGCTATGGATATTATAGATACTAAAATTACTAACGAGGCCGCTAAACGTATTTTGCTTGAGTCTGAAAAACCAAAACTACACGAAGTAATGTCTGAGGTTCAAACTCAAAAAGGTGAACAAGCTAAACAAATACATGATGGTATAAGACAAAGGTTTACTATTATAACTCCCGAAGGTAAAGAAGTGATTGATGTAAACAAGCTTATGGAAACCGTTAAAGGTAAAAAAATGAAAAACTTACCTGTTTTAGCGCTACCAGAAACAATAGGTCTTTTTATTAACGGTATAAGAGTAGAAACAAAAAAAGGTAAATTTGTAACTGGAGACAAAGCGTTAGCAGAAAAAATAGCTAATAAAATAAAAACAAAATCTAATTTAGACGGAACTGATATAGCTATATTGCAAAAGGGAATAGATCGGTGGATACCAATGATTGCAGAATACGTTATACCTGAAGGCTTTATAACTAAAGAGGTAAAGTACAAAGAAGGTGATATAACCAAATCAATGCAAGTTCCAGGTGAAACAACTGGTGTCCCTAGAAAAATACAAGCAATTACACATAACAAAAGAAGTATTGCTGGGCAAACAACTATAGATGGTAAAAAAGTAAGAAGTAAAGAAAACTTCTTTGGTCAATATAAAAAACCTATAACGTCTGATTTGTTAGCAAATCTTAGAGAGGCTATTGGTATAATGAAAGATGGTACTCGAAACTTAAACACTAGAAACAACCAACCTGTTGAAGGGCTTGAAGGTGTTGGCGAGACACTTAAAGGTGTTTATGTGCTAGCTGAAAGAATGTTTACTAGTCAAGGTCTTAGAGCTCCAATGTATGAAATGGGTAAAATCTTTGAACCAGAAATGCTAGCTATAGCAGATGGTAAGCCACCTAAATCCTGGAGTAATGTAAATGAAAAGAAAACACTTGACAAGCTTAAACTTAGCTATCAAATTGATCCAGTAAAAACTTCTGAGTTTATTGGTAAAGTACAAAGAGCCTGGGGGACTTTGTCTGACGCTAAGTGGAACGAGTTTAAAGATAAAAATGGCCGTGAGGTTATAGATGGTATCGAGGGACTTCTTTTAACCCCAGAAAGCAAGGCGGACAAAACTAATTATACAAAAGATAATTTTAAAGGAGACACACCGGCACACGCTTTTATAAGACAAATGGCATCTAAAGGCGGTATAATAAAAGATGCGTACAAAATGATTGTAAGAGATTCTAATGGTAAAAAAGTTTTATCAAAAGCTGGTGAGAATCAAATTATGCAAGGTAGAAAGGCGTTGGAAAACATGCTGCCTATTATGCTTAACGCGAAAGGAATAACATCAATGTCAGGATTTAAGGGTAAGTCTTTTGATGGTAGAACCTTGCCTAACGAATATAAAGGAGTTGATGTAAGAAAAACTAAAAGTGGGCTTTCCGAAAAGCAATTAAAAGAAAAAACCAAAAGATTTGAAGACATGGAAATCAACGTGGACGCAATACTAGACGCTGTGCCCATGGTAAAAGAATCTCCTATAATAAAAAAAGCTATTAACACTTTTATGAAAGGCAAGGGTAGTGTAGCTGAGAAGTTTGCCGAATCGCTAGCGAAAGGAGAAAAAGCGTCTATAAATATTTTAAATATAGGTAATGAAAACTTACACAAGGCTTTAATTGAAAACAATAAAGAACTTTTTGCTGATAACATTATAAATGCTGAATACGTTTTTAATGAAGGTAAACTCCAAACTAATATTACCTCTAGCAAAAGAGCCGTTAGTACGTTCAAAATGGTTTATGTGGTAGACGGTAAGCAGATAGCAGATTCCTATGGTACCACTAAACAAATGTCACACACGAGCAAAGGAAAGTTTGAAGGTACAATGCAAGAATATTATAACTCTCCTAAATATAGAGAATATATAAAAGATTGGATGGAATGTGCGGAGTGGAAAGAAAGATATAACGAAAACTTAAAAGATCCAGATTTAAAATCTAGTGCTGAAAAAAACGAGATAAATACAAAAACCCAAGCGGAAAAACAAACTATAGAAGATTTAGTTCCATTTAACGAGCATATAAACGGCAACGCTAACGCTATGGTAGAGGGTAATAATTATATATTTTCTAAAGGTAAAGGTGGTAAAGAGGCTCTTGCTACTATAGCTAGAGATCATGCTACGGCCTGGGTGCCAGCTTATATTGCAAAAAAAATGTTAGATGTTTATGGACCTAATGTTAGTAAAAAAGGTTATGGAAGATTAACAGCGTATCTACCATCGTCAAAGCTAAAAAACATGTATACATATGATGGTAAAAAAGCTACAGAATATATAGCGGAAACTCAAAAGTTTAAAGAAGCTATTGACAATATGAATAACGTGACTCAAAAAAACATTAAAAAAGCTATTAATAATGTTGTTGAAAATTATTCTAAACTAAAAGGAAGAGATCAATTAAAAGATTTAAAAACTATTTCTGAAGCTATAAAACAAGGTAGAAAAAGAAATAAAAAAGCTAGAGGTATGTCTACTTTTGATTTTGACGAAACAGTTGGGATAAGCGAAAACTATGTTATTGCCACTAAAGGTAAAGAAAAGAAACGTATAGCCTCTGCAGAATGGCCGTTTGTTGGTGAAAAGCTTGTTAATGAAGGTTGGAAAATGGATTTCTCAGACTTTAATAAAGTTACAAAAGGAAAACCAGGTCCGTTAATGGAAAAAATGAAGAATCAAATAGAAAAATTTGGTCCTGATAATGTTTTTATATTAACAGCTAGAGCTAGAGAAAGCGCTCCAGCGATTCATGAGTGGCTAAAAACTCAAGGAATAAAAATACCTTTAGAAAACATTACTGGTTTAGGTAATAGTACTGGAGAAGCAAAAGCATTGTGGATGTTAGAAAAATTTGCAGAAGGATATAATGACATGTATTTTGTAGATGATGCTTTGCCTAATGTTAAAGCTGTTAAAGATGTTTTGAGTCAATTGGATATTAAATCTAAAGTTCAACAGGCTTATAGCAAGGTGAATTTAAATAAAGGCGTTAACAAAATAATGGAACACTCTTTAGATATAGGTTCTGAAAAAGTATTTTCAAAAGCTGAAGCTAAAGTTAGAGGTAAAGATATTAAGCGTAGAAGAGTGTTTATGCGAGATAGCGCTGCTGATTTAGAGCTGCTTATAGAACCTTTATATGGCAAAGGTAAGGAAGGTATTAAAAACAAAAAATGGTTTAAAGAAGAGTTTGTAATGCCTTTTGAAAGAGGTATAAGAGACTATAACACAGCTAGACAGTCCGCTAAGAATGATTACATGGGTCTTCGTAAGCAAAATAAAGATGTAGTTAAAGAAATTTCAAAAGAAGTTGAAGGAACTACATTTACCAACGATATGGCGATGAGAGTTTATCTTTGGAATAAAGCTGGTTATAAAATTCCAGATTTAGCGAAAACAACAGAGACTAAATTAGTTGAGCATATAAGAAATAATCCAAAGCTACAAGCTTACGCTGAGAATTTTGCTAGAATAACAAAGCAAGAAAAAGGTTTAAAAGAACCAGGGGAAAACTGGTGGGGAGAGACAATGGCTGGTGAGGTTACAAATATAAATAGAGGCGTTAGTAGAAAACAGTATCTTCAAGAATGGATAGATGTAAAGAACGAGATATTTACTGAAGAGAACCTAAACAAGATGGAATCTAAATTAGGTACTAGGTGGAGAGAGAATATTGAAGATATGTTTGGTCGTATGGAAACTGGTAGGACTAGATCTTTAAAAATGGATATAGGTAGCGCTGCTATGATGAACTACTTAAACGGAGGTATTGGTACTATTATGAACTTTAATACTAGATCAGCTGTACTACAAACTATATCTACCACTAACTTCTTAAACATGAGAGAGAACAATCCTATTGCTGCGGCTAGAGCAATGGGTAATGTTAAGCAATTTGCTAAAGATTTTAAATACATAATGAACTCAGACATGTTAAAGCAAAGAAGAGATGGTTTAGCAATGAATGTAACTGAAGCTGAAATCGCTTCTGCTGCTGCTTCTTCAAAGAATCCTGTGCAATCGATAATATCCAAGGTTCTTAAAGCTGGTTACTTACCAACCAAGATGGCAGATAGTTTTGCAATATCTTTTGGTGGCGCCACGTTCTATAGAAATAGAGTTAAGATGTATGAAAAGCAAGGTATGAAAACTAAAGAGGCTGAAAAACAAGCGTTTTTAGATTTCCAAGTGATTGCAGAGAGAACTCAGCAATCATCAAGAGCAGATTTATTATCTAAACAACAAACATCACTAATAGGTAGATTTATATTACCATTTGCTAACACGCCGATGCAGATGAATAGGGCTGGTATGAAGGATATACTTGATATATCAAAAGGTAGATATAAAGATAATGTAGAGTTAACAGAAAAAGTAGGTAGAATATCTTATTATATGGGAGCTCAAGTAGCTGTATTCGCTGGGTTGCAATCAGCATTATTCGCTATGTTGTTAAATGATGATGACGTATCTGATGAGAAAATAGCTAACACAAAGTCAATGATGTTAAACACGACAACTGACTCTATGTTAAGAGGTTTTGGTGTACAAGGAGCTGTATTATCAGCAACTAAAAACGCTTTGCAAGAATACTTTAAACAAAGCGCTAAACCTGGTTTTACAGCTGATTACAGTGAGGTCGCTGAAGATTTACTAAATATATCACCTCCAATTGGATCTAAGTTTGGTATGCTAGATAGAGCTGGTGACAGAAAAAAATGGGCTAAAATAAGAAAAA
>Ga0208669_1000159_pt1 | contig 28935 bp, 34 predicted proteins | sample 21_taG_FD_184095 | JGI IMG/M metagenome (GOLD analysis project Ga0208669, IMG submission 184095) | Marine viral communities from the Subarctic Pacific Ocean - 21_ETSP_OMZ_AT15319 metaG (SPAdes) (version 2) | ecosystem: Environmental > Aquatic > Marine > Oceanic | place: Pacific Ocean | collected...
GTGACCCCGCCAGTATAGAGGTTGTGGGTGGCGAATGGCCAGAGTTCTTCAAGACTAAAGAAGACTACCGTTGGGTAGTAGAGAATGAATGGGATGAAGTAGAGTTCTTACTAAATGCAAGAGGTGATTATGGGAAAGAAGAAATCGAAACCGTCGAAAGCTGGAAGCTCAGTCAAAAGAGCGGGTAAGCTACCAACTAAGGATGAACAGTTCGCTGTTATCCGTGAGTTTAGTGGCGGTTCTAGATTCACAGCCTTATGTGAAGATGGTAAGAATAGAATGGTAAGGATTCCGGGAAAACTAAAAAGGAGAATGTGGTGTCGTGTCAATGACTTGATACTGATAAAACCTTGGCCTATACAGGGAGATAGTAAATCTGATTTAGTATACCGATACTTACCAGCAGAAAGAAACTGGTTATACCGTAGAAGTATAGTACCAGAGGAATTAGTGATATAATGGATTTCGAAACGTATAAAGAATGGACAAGAACAACAGCAGTGTATCCGAAAGATAAGGAAGAAGAATACCTAATGATAGGTTTAGCAAACGAAGTTGGAGAAGTATTGGGTAAATACAAGAAACAAGTTCGTGGAGACGGAGATAAGTATAAGGAGATTAGAAGTGAACTCGGTGACGTTATGTGGTATATAGCAAGGTTATTTGATATGTACGACATGTCTATGATAGAAGTATTACATGAAAACTTCTTAAAACTTACAGATAGAAAAGAAAGAGGAGTGTTAAAAGGAGATGGAGATGACAGATAAAGCAATGGATAAAGCGATGCAAAGACAGCAGTGGAGAGAGTTATTGAGTGCTGGATATATGTTTCACCAACAAATGGTAAAGGAAACGCAACCTGAGATTATAGGACAACAAGCTAGTGATGACCATATTTTTCATAAAGCGTTAGCTGTAGCCATACAAGATGCTATAAACTTTATACAACAAGTAGAAGGTATGGGATGGTTCGACGATGGTGATGAAGAAGAATCTGATATGATGTCTACTCCGGGACCAGCTGGATGATTGTAATCGAGGACTTGATAAGACATTTACAATATATAAATGAAGAGTTAGAAGATACTGGATTACAAGTTACTATTGACTTTCTCAGATATATGAGAAGAAATATTGCAGGTAGAGGCACATTTACGGGTTTTCTATCAGGTGATGAATATAAGGATTTGAAACTATGAAAGAAATAATGGAAGAGTATAGCACAACTTTCTTTAGTTGTGTAACAGAGTGGCCTTCAGAGATAAGAAATGACATATACAAGCTATACGCCTATCTTAGAGTTGTAGATGAGATGGTAGAAGGTATAGATTCAGATAAAGACTTCAAAGAATGGAGAGTTGTCATAGAACAATTTCATGAAGTAAGTGATAAATATCAATTCAAAGGAGAATGGCTAGAAGACTTTCACCACGCTATGTTTACAGATTTGATAAAGAAAGAACATACAATGGTTTCAATGTTAGAATATTGTAAGGGTTCGTCTGAGTCTGTAGGCTGTATGATGGCACGTATACTTGGTGCATCTCCTGAAGCTGATTACTATGCTAGATGTTTAGGTAGAGCGTATCAAATTATAAACTTTGTAAGAGACTATAAAGAAGATAAAGATAAGGGATACTCTTATATAGGACGTAACCACGATATATATGTGAGACTCTTTAGAGAGAATTTAGAAGAAGGTATGAAGGGTATAAACCATATACCTGAAGAACTACGTTCACCTATCTTTGCAGCAAACAAAGCCTATATGGAGGTTGCAGACAATTTGAAAAAATGAGTAAACCAGATTACTATAAAGTTATGTGGCACAATTGTAACAGGTGTCGCACACACTATACCAGTGAAGAACCACATTTAAAAGCATATTTATGTGATGACTGTTGGAAAACTATACCACACTTTGTGGTACAACCATTAGTCAAACATAATCTTAAAAAAAATGTAGTCAAAAAAGATTGGTCTTGGTCAACAATAGCTTTATATACTCTGGGGAACTTATGCTGTCTAGCAATAATAGGATACTACTTATGGTTAAAGTGAAAGGATATCGAGTTAATGAGCCGAGAAAACCAGCAGATATATACATATGTAATTGTAAATGGGGTCATATGAATTGTACCTGTGACGGGAAAGGGGGCAAAAGATGATGTATAGAAAATGTAAAGAATGCGGACAGCACAACACAAACTTGTTAGATAGTGTTTGCTTTGAATGCCGTGAATATGAATATCAAATGAATTTAGGAGAATAATGAAAGTACCACTAATAGGAGTATGTTCACCCTATACTCGTAATCTTGAAACGGGTGACTTGCAAAGTATTATCTGGCGTGACGGTAAGAAGGAAGTCTATAAGGCTCCATACGAACCATATGTCTATGTACCAGATAGCGAAACAGGACAACAGTATAGATTAACAGGGCAACAAGGCTCTATCTTGCTGCGTAAAGAGCCCTATAGAGCCGGTGAGGAGCTCCCGTCGAGCCTAATACTCGATGGAGGCAGAGAAAACATAATGGATAGACTCGTCATAGAGCATCCAGATTATTTTTACAAATATCCAAATAACAACGAACTTAAAACACTTTGTTTTGATATAGAGACTCACTCTCCCGACGGTAGTTTTCCTTTTGGGGAAAAGTACCCGGTCGTGGCAATCGGGATTGTCACGTCAACCGGAGAGCGTGAAGTCTTCTTGTGGGATGGAGAAGATGATAAACAAGTTCTTGTTGATTTTGCCAAATATATGAAATGGTATGACCCAGATGTAGTGTATGGATATAATCTTGTAGGGTATGATGTCCCACAAATATTATTCAGAGCAAAGCATCACGGTATGACAAACTATAAAAAATTGTTAAACCGTGACGGTTCAGACTATGGATGGCAACCACAGAAGGACAGTAGTGACCTTCGTATGAAAGCAGGTGGAAGAGTTATAGTTGATGTGTTACGACACACGCGACTAGACTACGCATTATCAGGACTACCTCGTGGACTTAAGCCTGTAAGTAGACATTTCGGTCTGGAACCCATTGAATTGGACTTTTCCGAAAAAGATTTACTTGATTACAGCTTATCTGAAATACATGATTACGTCCTGTCTGATGTAGACTGTACGAAATATCTTTTCGATAATTACTTCCCACGAATACAATTCACTGCGGAATTTGTAGGTGTACCACTAGAGTCTTATATCAATGCACCTGCTAGTTATATCACTAAAATTCTACAGGGTAGGTCTTTGTATGAACAAAAGATTGTAACTAGAGCAATCAATAAAGATAGACACCCTGATATATACAAATCTGACAAAGGTAATTATCAAGCTGCTTATATTAATTTATTTGAACCGGGATATCATAAAAAGAACGTTTGCGTTGACTTTGCGAGTTATTATCCTTCTATAGCTATGGCATTAAATTTAGGCCCGGATACTACAAGAATCGTTGGATATGACGATTATTCAGAGAAATTAGAGACGATTGAGGGAAAACTTTATATACCTGACTCGAAGATTAATAAAAGGGTCATAGTTGAAATTGATAATGACAGGAAAAGTTGCTTATACGATATGTGTAAAGATTTTACTGAAATGCGTAAACCCTTTAAAGAAATGGGAACGAAGGAAGGCGACAGTAAAAGTAATGCTTTAAAAATCATGGTGAATACGTTTTATGGTGCTAACACTAATCCTTACATTAATTATGGCGATATGGCGACTGGTCTGGTCATTACCGGAGTTGCTCGATACATATTGGAACATGCAATTGGACTCCTCAGAAAGAAATATGGTGAGGAGAGCGTTATATACTCTCATACGGATTCTGTTTATACTAATTGCAATGTGGACGTTGATTGGCTTACAAAAAGGCTACGTCTCATTCTAGAAGCTACTATACCTAATGTAGAGTCAGAATGGATACGTTTAGACGAAGACGTATACAAAGAAGGTATATGGATACAGATAGGTAATTACGCATTGAGAAACCAAGATGATAGTATTACTAAACATGGTTCAACCTTCAAAGCATCAACACGAAGTAGATTTTACAAAGAGACTCTCGATAAATTAATTACTGCACGTATAGATAATACTGTCAATGCTAAGTTTATAGATGATTTGTATGACTTTGATAGTTTACCTATGGAAACTTTCTTACAGAGAAGAACCTTAAATAGAAAGTTAGAAGATTATAAAAGTACAACTGATATGCTTCTAACATTGGCAAAACAAGGAGTAGAGGTAGGCATACAACCTGAAGTAAGAACTACATACAATTATTATAAGACAAAGGACGGATATAGAATAAAAGAGATAGTAGAATCTAAATCAGAACTAGATGTAAGATATTACTGGGATATAGTAAGTAATCTATTAGATAAGTTCAGTTTGTCCAGTCATATAAAGAAAAATCCACCATTAACATTGATAGATAAAAAACAACAATCTATAATGGAGTGGATATAATGGTTGTAAACACTGGTAGGGACCGCAGAAGACCCGGCACTGTAACAGGAAAAAGAGGTGAAGAAATCAATGAACGTACACCTCGTGTCAAAGCTAAAGCTTCAACAAATAGCCCTATAACAGGTACTAAAGTCCATTGGTATGACGATGTCACAGCAGAATGTTCAGGTTGTAAAGAAGTTTTGGGTAAATCTCAATTTTATAAGAATAAATCTATTAAGTTAAGAGGTGTTTCATCTAGGTGTAGGGAATGTACAAAAAAAAGACAATTTGAATTACGCCGTAAAAATCTGATGCGTTCTAAATATAGAGACTATAAATACCAAATGAGACGTGAAAATACTAAATGTGATTTAACTTTAGAAGAATTTGCAGAGTATTGGCCTAAAGATAACTTATGCCCTGTATTAGGATATAAGTTAAAACTTTATCCTGAAGAAGAGCGGGGTAAATGGTCAGGTGGTAGACATTACCCTTATACTCCAACGATTGACCATATAGACCCAAGACAACCTCTAAGTAAAGATAACTTCTGGATTATATCATGGAGAGCTAATGAAATCAAATCTGACACTATCCCATGCGAAGTAGCATTATTAAACCACGCACTAATAAGATTGAAGGGTGGAGTGATTAATAATTTCTTTTTACAAAAAGAAGCTGCATTGCAACAATTAGACAGTGCGGAGTGGCTTGGTAAGTATTCTAGCGACCGGAAGCTTTAAATACTAGCTTCGGTTAGTAGTATATACAGCTAACGCTGTAAAGGTATAAATATGGAAGAAAATGATATGAAACAACTTTCGGCTTTTTTAAAAGACGCTGAAGTAAAAGTAGTCTGGAGAGAAGAAGAAAGGACAAAGGTAGGGCGTGGAAAAATATCGCATGATGACGATAACTTTGTATATTTAACTGGCGAAAAAGGCACAGTTATAGTAAATAAAAAAGACATTATAGCTATAAAACAATGAACTTAGTTTTTAATCTTGATGGAGTTATATGTACACCACCGAAAGGTATAAAGGCAGGAGTCTATACACATATGGAATCTTGTTTACCTATAGAGGATACAAATGAATTTATGCAGTGGTGTCATAAAAAAGGACATCATATAACAATATGGGCACAGAGACCTAACGATTTAGCTGTCAAAGTAGCCACAGAAGCATGGTTGCAGATGAATCAAGTACCATATGATAGATTGTTATTCGATAGACCTGACACTTTTATAGATATAGACGAAGCACCAGCTCATGCAAAGTTTTATAAACACATAACTGATATGAGTGTAGTAGCACAAATGTACGAGGAATGGAAAAATGATAGACAACACGAACAGAGAAGCACAGACACTAGGTAGTGTCGGACCGTTTGTCAAAGTAACTTGGAACGATGCAGCAAGCACATTCAAGTCATACAGGATAAACGCAGATAACCCATCAGAACACTTAACAGTGTGCGAAACGTTGGGTGAATTAGTCGCAGAAGACGACAAAGCAATGGTATTAGTTATGCACGGTTCACAGTGTGATGGTGCAGATATTATGGCTATACCAAAAGATTGGGCACAGAAAGTAGAAGTATTAGAATCTGTAGGCACAGCATTAGATAATTGGGAAGAACTAAAAGAATGTATTTCAGAGAATTTGGAACACCAGCAAGAATCGGAAGATGCAGAAGTAAAGAAGAAATCGAAGAGCAAGTAGAAAAGTATAACGGTAAACGTAACTGTTATGCAAGTGTCTATGTCTTTGACGACCTTAGAGATATAGAAGGTAAAACAGACTACGACTCTGCTATACTAGATACTGTGTGGTTCGATTTTGACGATACTAAGGATATAAATAAATGTTTAAAAGATGTAAGGAAATTTGTAAAAAAATATTGCAAACCAAGAAATATAGTACCGAGGATATATCTTACAGGGGGAAAGGGCTTTCAAATGAATATAGACTTTCACTCCCCTTTGGACTTCTCGGACACAATAAAGCGACGAGTTTTACGAGAATATTTGATGCACCTAAAAAAAGAGTATAAATTAAGTACTCTAGATGAAAGGTGTGTGAACAATAGTGTTTCATGTTTGAGACGTATACCGAACACTGCTTATATCTCTAAGTTAACCAATGAACCTACTGGTGTATACTGCGTGGGTTTGACGGTAGATGAAGTGTTGAAACTATCTATCGAAGAACTATATGGATTAGCTATGGAGCCAAGAGAAGTCCCTGTGAGGGTCAAAAGTAAAAGAGCTCTAAGAGACATGGTAGACTTCGCTTGTGATATATTTGAGATAGAACATACAGTAAGTAATAGTGTTGTTTATTTGTATGATAAGCTTAAAGAAGCTTCTTCATATAGCTCTATAAGCTCTACAGAGGAAAGATATATTAAAGCTCCTAGAAAGTGTATAATAGAGCTAATAGAGAATAATATAGCTACTAATAGTAGTAATCATGACGAAAACAACGTCATAGCATTAGAGTTACTAGATGCTGGCAAAACAGATACCGAGATATCCTTTGTATTTGCTAGTATCTATGACGAGCCTGCTGGAGATTATGGATGGTACAATGATGACCCATCTATACCCGGCAAGCAAATTGTTAATATGCGAGCCAAAGGTCTCCATAGATATAACAAAAGAAGACTACGAGATATGGGCATTTGTCCTGAGTACGGATGTCCTTGTGAGCGTAGTTAACCGAAACCTTTAAATACTGACAGGAGATAGATATATATGGCAAAGATAGAAAGACTCAACAAAAGAGTCAAAAAAATTGAAGAATGGATGCAAGAAAATGAAGACATGGGTGGACCAAAAGGTTACCTCGACACTATGGTATCGTTATACCAAGATGCAACTACGTCACAAAGACAAGTTCATATCATTAACGATAACTTCAATAGGTTGAAAGCGTATAACCATGAGTTCCTCGCAATGAAAGAACTTGGAGAGGAATGGAACACATTCTTAGAGGAAAAAGACAATGCCGTTCAAGAGCAACAAGCAGAGGAAGTATCTGTACAAGAACAAGCCAAAAGTAGCGAAGAAACTAGCGAAGCACCCGAAGAAGAAAAAAAGTAGGGGGAAACGTTAATGGCACCACGTAAAACTACCAAGAAGAAATTCAAGGATACAAGTGCCAACAGGAAGAAACGTTGGAATAAAAAATCACCAATGGCCCGTACTGGTAAACAAAACGGCTCATGGAAAGGTGGTAAATCTGCTCATTACTACAGACGGAAAGCTAACGCTGGAAAGAATGAAGTAGTCCATCATAAAAGTGGTGGTAAAGGCGGTAAAGGTAAGCCCGGAGTCCATACTGCTAAAACGGCAAGAAAGAGTAATCTTAAAAAAGTTACAGCTGCACAACATAATAAACTACATCCTGAAAAAGGACGTAAAGCTGCAGCAGCTAGAAAACGTAATAATAAAAGGAAAAAGAAATAATGGTAAAATTAAGAGATTTAATAAAAGAAGGTATGACTGATGAAGAAAAAGCAGCTGTACCAGATAGAGAAGCAAAAGCTATGACAGATGATGAAGTAGCAGCATTACCAGAAAAATTAAACTGGTTAAAAAACGCTAAAAAGGGAGGAGACTAAACATGTGCTGTTGTGACGATTGTAAGTGTGAATGTAACTGTTAATGTTAACTACACAAAGTAGAAAGAAAGGAAAGCGTATTTTAATTAATTACAAATGAAAATAGACTGGGATAATATAAAGGTAATAGACTCCATAAAACCTAAAGAAAAAAAACATGGAGTCGCACAATATAAACGTACTGTTAAAGAGTTAAGGAAACAACTAAGAGATAGAGGTTTAGCATATACTGGCACTAAAGAAGAACTTTTAGATAGAATTCAAAAAGACAATAACCGTATAGAGGAAACTCAAGCGGATAGTCAACTAAAATCCTTAGAAAGTTTAAAAGGTCGTGTCGAAATGTATAATGATTATGAAGAAGCTGCTATGAAAGAATGGACAGCAGCAAAAGAAAGGTGGGATGCAGCCGTTGCTAGAAAGTATAAAGTGCTCGAAGAAAAGGAATTAGCCATCAAAGCATATGAAGGTTTCAGAGAAGTTTTACGTATGCAGGGTTATGATGTTAGTGACTTTGATTGATTTTCTAAATTTGAGAAAAAGGCTTATATAGGAGCCTGTCCTATAGTAATGAACCGCAAAAGGAGTGGTAAAATGTTTAAGAACGAAGTAGCAGAATTTATTTATAAAAGAACATACTCTCGATGGATAGAAGAAGAGAGTAGAAGAGAAGATTGGCCAGAAACAATAGAAAGATTTATAGGTTTTATAATTTCAGAAAGACCTGATATACCTGAAAAAACGGTAAGTAAAATACGTAAGTATATGACAGAGTTTGCAGTAATGCCTTCAATGCGTTTCTTATGGGCTGCAGGTGACGCAGCTAAAAAGGATAACACATGCATTTACAACTGCTCCTTTGCTAAGATAAACTCTGTAGATGCATTTGCTGAATGTCTCTATATCCTTATGTGCGGTACTGGCTTTGGTTTTTCTGTAGAAAATGAAGAGATAGAAAAACTACCTGTTATACCTGAAATAAAATCAGGACAGGCATTAGCTAAAATTTTAATTGATGATTCTAAAAAAGGTTGGGCGGATTCAGTAAAAACATTAATGAATAGTTTATATGATGGACAGAACGTATATTTTGATTACTCAGCTATACGTCTAGAAGGTGCCAGACTTATGACTATGGGCGGCAGGGCTTCAGGTCCACAACCTCTCGTTAAGTTACACGATTTTATCCGTGAAACCATGCACAATGCACAAGGAAGACAACTCACTACTCTCGAATGTCACGATATATGTAATCAGATAGCTGAAATAGTTGTAGTTGGGGGAGTAAGACGTAGTTCCCAAATTTCTTTGTCAGACCTCCAAGATGAACCAATGCGTCATGCTAAGGATTGGCCTTATCCCATCAAGCGTGCTATGGCAAATAATAGTGCAGTATATCGGGAAAAGCCTCAAGCCGCTGACTTTTTAAAAGAATGGGGCTCCTTAGCTCTATCAGGCACTGGTGAAAGAGGTATATTTAATCTACAAGCTGCACAGAACAAAGCTCCATCAAGAAGATATGCTCCATTGATACAGGGTACAAACCCTTGTGGAGAAATAATGTTAAGAGATATGCAGTTTTGTAATCTCAGTGAAGTTGTTATGAGGGAAGGTGATGATTTAGATAGTTTACTTGACAAAGTAGAGACTGCAACATGGCTTGGAGTCATACAGAGCTCGTTTACTGACTTCCCATACCTCAGAAAAGAGTGGAAAAAGAACTGTGATGTAGAAGCGCTTCTAGGAGTTAGTTTGACAGGACAGATGGATAACCATGCCATATTGAGCTCGGAGGCGTTAACAGCCCTTAAAAGCCGTGTTTTGCGCATATCTCGTAAAGCATCTACAATACTTGGTACTAAAATGCCAGCAGCAACAACTTGTGTCAAGCCAAGTGGTACTGTATCACAACTTGTAGATTCTGCATCAGGAGTGCACCCAAGATACTCAGAATACTATATTAGAAGATATAGAATATCTGCCAACGACCCATTGTTTATGATGATGAAAGATGCAGGTATACCATGTAATCCTGAAAATGGACAGACAGAAGAAACGGCAAACACATGGGTTTTAGAGTTTCCTGTTAAATCACCAGATGGTTGTATAACACGTAAAGATGTGACTGCGTTAGACCAACTGAAACACTATAAGAACTTACAACATAATTGGTGTGAACATAACGCTAGTATGACTGTATATGTCAGAGACGATGAATGGTTTGAAGTAGGTAATTGGGTATATCAAAATTGGGATATAATTAATGGTGTTTCTTTCTTACCTTTTGACGGTGGTAAGTATGAATTAGCTCCATATGAGGAAATAGACGTCCATTCCTACGAAAGGCTTATAAAGGCCCTCCCCCTAATAGATTATACACAGTTATCAAAATACGAACTTGAGGACCAAACTCAGGGTAAACAAGAGATGGCTTGTGTAGGAGATAAATGTGACATCTGAAAAAGATATAATAACAGGTACACGCAAACTCGGTATGAATGCTAATGTTAGCAAAGATGGTAAATTAATATCAGGTATCCATTCGTTACAAGGTACAGAACAGAGAGCCGGAACTATAACTGTTAGAACTGGTGCTGATGACCCTGACCCTGTGAAAACTTCAACTAGTGGTAGTGGAACTGCTAAGTCTAGAAGTAAACACTTCGGTGATAAACAAGGTTATTAAGATAAGTAATCTGATAGAACTGGTAAACCTTTGTTCAAACCTAAATTCAGAGATATGGATGATTTATTGCAAGTTATACTTTTAGAAACGACTCTATGAGCACCTGCTATATTACTATCTTCTACATTCAAAAAAACTATATTTTCTAGCCCTACGTAATGTCCCATTGAACTAGTTACTGATATTTCTTGGGTGTTTTGTAGCTCATTAACTAATTGTATATAAGCCATATGTCTTTGTTCAGCAGGATATTCATCTTCTCCCTCATAATCAATGGTAAAAACACCATTAGGTGAACTACCATATGTAAGTCTTCTATTCATATAATTAGCATTAAATTTTTTAGGTCGCTGATTATATTTAAAATTTATTAAACCGTTGTTTTTACTCAAAACTAACGAAGGTGTTGAATCTAATTTTTTCTTTTTCAAAAAAACAATAGAATCTTCAATGACATCCATGCTATAATTTAAAGGTTCTTGTATATTTGTTATATCTATAGCTTTTGATAAATTACCAGTTAATATATCATAAGGTTTGAAATCACCCCGTAAACCTGTTAAAGAAACTGGTGGATTAGTAGAGTTAAGTTTATTTACGTTAATATATGTTTCATTTACGTTTATATAATCTTCTACATATGATTTTAAAAATTGGGAAAGGTTATGTCCATCATAGTTATATTCATCTGTTAAGTTTAAATTTTTACTACTTTCTGTTAAAAAATGTCTTACGTCATATGCATTGATAGAAATGTTACCTTCAGTTGGTTGAACTTGTTTTATATATCCTACAAATAGAGGTGAACCATCTTCAGAACCGTTGTTTAAAAAAAACTCTATTTTTTTACCATATAAACTAGTTTCTTGTAAATCAGGTGCATTTATTTTTGCTGATAACGTAGATACATTATTGTTAGTTGTAGTATTATATTTAGCTGAAACTAATTGTAAAGCCTCTACCCCATCAATAAATAATCTAGGTTTGTATAGAGAATCTCGGCTCATCTATCACATCACCACCTAAAGATTGCTTTTTAGCCCAAGAACCTGAACTATTAAATTCTATAATGTATTCTACAGAAAATTCTATACCTAGTTTAGGATGTTGCAAACCTACTGGTAAATCTTCAGACACTGAAACGATTACACCATAGAATCTAATAAAATTACCATCTGGTCTTTTGAAATCATAATAAACTCTTTCTCCCCTTCTTTGACGTCTAACGATAGTCTGTCTAAAAGAATCCCCTTTCAAGTCTACACCACCAAATTTTATACGCCCACCTGCTGCACCAATTCTTTTTATTTCTCTTCTACCTAACCTATCGTCAAGTTCTATATATCTACCATTTCTATTGTAAGATATATTTTGAGATACACCTAAATCATTCATACTGATACACATTGGGTCTATAACTTTTATAAGTTGAGAGAATGAATTATTATATGCATGTGCCCTTATACACTCTGTAGTAGTATTAGTTGCTTCAGGCACATCTATAGTTAGTTTTAATCCATAAGCAGGGAATGTCCACAAATCGTTTGGAGAAACAGTTGTACCATCGTCACTAGCTTCATCTCCTTGAAATACACCTGAAGATACTTCTGCTTCGTCATGAATCAACTTAACCCAGTCTTGAGGCATATCAAATGTCAAGCTACCACTAGTCTGTAAAGAATATTTGTTACCATAACCAGTGTTGATTGGTAAAGGTAGTTCTGCTACAGTAGTATCTTTAAAAGGTATAGCTTTCCAACCTTCAGGTGAAGTGTAATGTAATTGTAACTGTGCTTGATAAGCATCATCGCCAGCTGCAATATTACCGTATCTTGCTTCGTTGTCCATTCTAAAATATATTTTGTTGAATTTTTCACTTCTATTTAACATTAATAAAAAGTTTTCACCACCATTACCTATTGGTGTTGTACTTACCAAACACAACGCCTGACCTGCTGTACCATCACCAAATATATTACTATTGTTTGTCAAATTTGCAGAAGAACCTACATCTGTCCATGTATCTGCAGGACTGCCTCCACCTTTTTCAGAGAAAAACAACATCATATTCTTAGTAGATAAATATTCAGGAACTATAGCAGAAGCATCTGCATAATTAGTATAGTCCCAATGGTCTAAAAATGAAAAGTTTTTACTATCTTCGTCAGTCATTCTGTTATCGTCTGAGTTTTGCCTCACTTGTACTCTAACTAACCTTTCCATCGGAGCAAACCTATTCAAATCTTCTTCTCTAACATTTAAAGTTAAATCTGAAATTATTTGGTCACCTTCGAATATATCAAAAGTATAAGATATTTTTTGCACAGGTTGATACACTGGGTCTACACTTAAAACTGGAGATACTTGTACAGCATCACTTGTATTAGCTATCGTGTTACCCTGACTTAATTTACCTGTATCAAAATAATATGCATCTATAGTTTCATTAGAATGTCTTGAATAACTTTGACTAGCGTCAGCTACAACTGTAGTTTCTGGTGAATCTAACGTCACTATAGGATTACCTAAAGACACTTGACAAAGTGTAACTGTACTAGTTGAAGCAGTTGTCTCATTACCTATAGGAGCTACAGGGTCATTACTAGTGTTTCCATGTGCGTAACATAATATATGAACCTTTTCATGTGGAAATAATCTGCTTAAATTAGAGGAATCTGCCTCTAACAAAACATTAACTCTTACTTCTAATACTTTAGATATACCATTTGATGTACCAAATTTTGCTGCATCAACGTTTGCTGCAGTAGAAGCTGCTATAGTTTCTGTTACTACGTTACCTAATGTATCTTCGTACATTACAGTTATTAAATTATTACTAGTTACGTCTGCTGTACGTGTAGCTAAATCTGCATTTGAATTATTAGCATCTTCTCCGTCTATATATGCATAACCACGTGGTTCAGTTATACCACTAATTTTAGTATTATCTATACCTGCAAAAACTTCAGTCCTATTTGTTTTGAGAACAGCAACTGGTGGAACTGCATCTGGTGCAAAGGCTGGTATTCTAGCCGCAGTGTCACTATCAACCTCAACCATTCTGTCTGGTTGTCTGGCTTGTAATGAAGCACCATTAGGTTCTAAAGTTGAAAAGTCATTTTTACCACCATAAGTAGTTGTAGCCACTGCAAAACCAGAAGTACCTGCATCCGGTGCCCCCGCAAAACCTTTTGTAGCGTTAGTAATAGTTACTACGTTAGTACTTGCGGTTGCAGTAAATTCAGATAATGAATTTATTTTTAGTGCTATTGCTGTTGCATTATCGTTAGCACCTTGACCAGTGTCTATGTTTGCGTCATTTGTACTACTTACTGTGCCCGCTAATTCAACACTTGTTACACCATCAGGTACCGCAACTACAGTTCCGCTATTATCTGTGTCTATCCAACACTTATACTTTTGATTGTTACCATCATAAATTTGGAAATACTTGCCATCTAAACTATCACTACTATCTGCTACGGTTGTTACTGTTATAACTTGTGGTATACTTGTATCAGCACCAAAACTACCAGTATAATATTTAGACTCAAAACCTTCTAAGTCTATAGCTTTGATTATAGGAAAAAATAACTTATGCTCAGTGTAAATGTGTTCAACTACTACGAACTCTTCGTTTTCTTTAGCTTTTACTTCTTGATAATTAGCTTTAGATTTAGGGTTATTGTCCTCACCATCATCCCAGTCTATATAAACTGCACGTATAGAACCATTAGCTTCTATCCTATAGAAGTATCGTTCATGTGTATGAAAGTTGTAAGTGCTTTGCGCTGCGTTTGTTACTAAGTTTTCGTTACCTGCACTACCTCCTACCACTGCTAAAGCATTGGTTGTACCGCCGGCAATAGCGTGTGCCTCCGTTGAGTATACTTTTATTACGAAATTTGTTGGTGCTGCCATACTATATCCTCATGAATCCGCCAGTCTAAAAGACGTTTTTCTTATTGTTATTTGACTCGATGAACCTATCTCACTAGCAGTATAGCCTCTTATGTTATGATAGTCCTTCAAGAATAATCTAGCACAGTATGTTTCTGGCGAACCAGACCCTGCTGTTGTAGATTTATTAGTTTCACCGTTTTTTAACGGTTTAGTATATGTGAATTTTTTACTTTGTGGATTTATAACTTCTAAACATTTATTGTAAAGAACTATTTCTTCTATTCTACCATTAAATGCGTCATTGTCGTTATTGTCGTCGTTACCAATTATTATATCACTATTGTTAACTTTTAACCCATAATCTAAATCTACACTTAAAGAATCAGACAGAGCACCATTAACAAAGAGTTTAGCATTGTTAGCAGATATATCTTTATCAAAAGTAACTATTATAGATAATGGTGTTTCACCATCAGTATAAACGTATGGGCTTTTTAGAGTATAAGTATCATCATTACTATTTTGTATTACCGCCTGAACAAATGTTCCTGCAGAAGCACTCTGTAAAGTGATTGTCAAAAATGAATCTCTAAAAAATAAATTCCTTGTTGCTGTAGATGTTACCAAATTAGGAACACAATGTGCAACGAGTGTCATCTCGTTTCCGGGGTCTGTTAGAGTAGAGCCTGTACTAAAATCTAATTCTGAATCAGCAGCATCAAAGGCTTTGTTATACCCTGCTAAACCATCTATTTCAGCAGTAACAGTAGATGCAGTACCATCTGTATCTGTAACCGTTGCAGCTACTCTTGTACTATCAGCTTCTCTATCAATGTATCTGCCACCTTGGTCTGGATAGTAAAGGAATATTGTACTAGTGCCCACTGATTCTTCATCTAAAGGTATATGTGCTATAGCATTTTCATACTGACTATTTATTTGTTTATTATCGATATGTAATAACCCATACCATAAATCTTTTGCCGAAGTTTGCCATTCGAAATCTAAAAATTGTGGATTTTCTGGATTAGGTGATACTTTAAAATTTTCTACTTCAGGTATTTCATCTATAAACCTAGTGTACAATCTTGGTCTTTTAGAGGTTGTACTGTGTTCACTTGAACATATAATCATTCTTGTATCAACATTATCATCTTTAGGTCGTATAGCAAAAGAAAATCTTTCTCCACTTTTTAGCTTTAAATTATCAGCTACATTATTTAAATCTATTTCATTTACACCTAACTTAGGCACAAACCGTGCAGCATAACCTCCTTGATTTTCTTCATGTTGACCAAAACCAAAGTCTGTATCAATAATCAATGAACTATTATCTATTAAATTTAGTTCTCTTTTTAAGAAATATTCTGTATTACCACTATTTGTTGAAAAACTAGATTCATTATACGTAGCTCCTAATCCCTCAGCCCCTGATGTTGTTGATAAATCTGCATCAATCATACACACAGATTGATAAGTTCTAGCTGCACTTGCTCCGTCATCAGCGGTTTGTATAAACAACCAGAATAAATATGGAGATACCCATAAAGATGATATACTAGAAGCATAAGTACCACCTGCTGCACTTTCATCTCGCATAAGAGTGTTGAAGGGTGTGTTAGATACAAAAGCAAATGTTGCTCTATTACCATCAAGTTTGGTTAAATTAGCTATTGCATAAGTACTAGTATTACTTGCGTCTAGAGAGTTATAATCGACAAGGTCTTCAAATATTTTATATATTATAAATTGAGTTCCTACCGGTGCGCTTAAAATACTAGGGTCATCTACTACAATTGTAGCAACATTACCTTCTACAGATTCTGCTTTTAATATTTTTGATGAAGCCCACAAACACTCTCTTTTATCATTATCGTTGTCCCATGTTATACCACTAACTTTAACAACCCCCTTTTGTGAAAAACCATCAACATCTTGTAGTGGGTCATTATCAACCCCATCGCCAGTCAAAACGTTTGTGCTACTAGCACCACATGACAAAGAGTCTAACAAATCACTACCTTGCGCCATAACATCTGCTACATCTCCCATTTTAGCCGGTAAAGCGTTAGTTGCAGCACCAGCATGTAAATTAGCATCTAATATAGCAGAGGGTTTTGTAGCCTGTGAACACGAGAATCCATTAAAAAGTAATCTAGCGGTCGTACCGTTGAGTTGAGTTCTATCATTGAAACCTATAGCTATTCCTGTAGGTGGCACATTGTGAGGGCTCGATTGACCGTTGAATAAAGCTGGGTTGTACAAAGTTTTATTAGGTGAACTTACCACTCCTTTACCACTAGCAAAGAAAGGATTGTTTTCACCGCTAACGTTTGAATGTCTCAGATTTTGATTTCTAAAAGATATTTTATCTATAAAAACACTACTTTTGGTATATAAAGGTTCGCCATTTGCAGCTGTATGTAAAACGTCTTCTGCTGAATCAGCTTCAGCATTAGTGTCGGTGTCATGCTGGTTTCCTATATTATTCAACCACAAAGACATATTTTTAGGCCATGCATCTGGTCTATTTATTCTATCTGCAGGGTCTACATTACAGTTATTAACATGTATAGGGTCTAGATATGCATTACCACTTGCATTACCTCCTAAATTAGCCTCTGCTAATTTTCCTGTATCTCCATCAAAAATCCACAAATTCATACTTGCTACCCCATCATCATTTGAATCATTATCATCTTGTGCACCGTTTCCACCATTTATACTATATACAAATTTAAGTCTATACCATTTACCTGTGGTCAACTGATATCCAACAGGGGAAGAATGAGTTTTCCATCCTAGTACTTTAGGATTGTCGAAATTTTCACCACCTGTTGTAGCACTGTCAAAGAAGATTCTATCATTCGTAGCATATGTATTAACTCCATCTCCTCTAAGAGTTTTTATTTTTATTATACCTTTAGAATTGCCTTGTGAAGTGGTAGCTTCAGGAACTCTATAAAATATTACACCCATCAAATCTTTGTGCACGTTTCCTGCAGCTGATAAAGATATATCACTATCACCTATAGTGCTAGATTTATCTATATGCGAAGCAATATAATCTGCGAAATCTTGATTGTCATCTACATCATTTTCTCCGAAAATAATTGCAAAACTTCTTAAGTGTGTATACACATTGTCTGAATCCCAAACGTGAACATCTTTGTTTACCATATATGCAGCACCTAATTCGTCAAAATAAACATCTATGTCTATTTCTTGTTTTATAGAGTGTGACGCTGACGTTAAATTATAACCTTTAGCGTTAACATCATCGAAAAAAATCACAGGTGCAGGTATATTGCGTTTCATAACGCAGGTACTTTGCCTATTATAACCTGAACCAAAATTAAATTTCTTTTGTGCTGCGCTCGAAGTAGCGCTCGTTGCAGTACCATCATAGTCAACATGACTCCTTAAATTCAACGCACTTCCTCCAGTCTTATACTTTTCATTAGATAAATTAGCTCCTGCATAAGCGTGGAAAACTGTATCTCTAATATTAAAATCTGTTTGACCAGAACTAGATAATTGTGCATCTGGTTTTAAAAAGTTTTTAGGAACTTGAATATTATCAAAAAATGTACTTTCAGGAGTTATTTCTTTGATAGCGTTTTGCTCATCTGTGACAGTGTCTGCAACAGTCTGCTCTAGAGATTTGACTCTATCTTTTACACCCTTTTCATTTCTTCTTGAATTCCAATATCCTGAATTGTTATACCAAAATAGTTTACCGTAAGGTGCTGCAGATTTAACACTTTCCCAACCATCATCTTTAGCTTTTACCTCTACTACATCATCTCCGTTTGGTAAATTACTACCATAATCAGTTCTCAAAAGACTTTTACTTGGTGTGAAAGAAGTATTTGCATAATTTATCTTTGCAATACCATCACCATAGGCATTGTGAGCGTCATCTATTGATAAATAATGGAAATCTCTATGTACTGTAGTGCCTGCAACAGGTTCAGAAATTATATTTTCTCCAGTGTCTGTGAAATCTTCAACGTATATAGAGTAAGGGTCATGTTCAAAATCATCTGCATGTGCAAAAACTACCATAGCGGGTGCCATAACTTGATTAGTAGAATCAACAACTCTACTAACACTTCCCTCTTCATTACCTAAATTTTTACCCTTTTTAAACATAAATATATGGTGTTCACCTTGATAATTTACTTTATTAGTAACATCAGTGTCGCTCATTTCAAAGGTAAATTTAAAACCATTAATCTTAGCATCTCCGTAAGAAGGAGGATGTGCTACAGGAAAATCAAACAAAGCTAAATCTTTGAACATACCTGAACGCACTGTCATTGTTTCTCCTTGCTCTGATAAATCTGAATAAAACCCACTAACTGTGGTATCAAATACATTACTGTGTGTGTTTTTATCTATTTTCTTGAAAAATTCTACCATTAGATTCCTCCCATATCATTTTGTACTCTTAACGCTTGTGGTAAAACTTCTGCTATTCTATGAGCGAAGTCTTCTGCGTCATTAGTTACTATGTCGCCCTGTATATTTAAAGTTATGCCTGAACCAGCGGTAGGTAACATGTTCTGTGTTTTTGGTATAATAGTTTCACCGGGTTCTACCATAATAGGAAAATGTCTAGCTCCTAAACCAGATATACCATCAGGCATATCTCTATTAACTCTTCCACCTCTATCATATATCATACCACCCATATCCATACTAGGTGTATCTGGCATCTTTGGAGGTTTCATAGCCATACTCATGACATTAGCAAACACAGTCATCATAGCAGCACCTGCCGCTAACGCAGCATAAAGATGTACACCTTTCAAAGCAAACTGTTGTGCTATAGCAAATGCCATCAAAGCACCTGCTACCATAAACATTACTTGACCAAAAGCTTTCATCAATGGGCTTGCTTTCTGTATCATCATAAATCCTATCATCATAGCAGCGTTAGCACCCATTTGGGCCGCTGCTTGAGCAAACGAAGCTGCTGCGTTTCTTAGTTTATCTTTTGTATTCAATCCAGTAGCTGCAGTGTTAGCGTGTAATACCATTACTTGACCTTCTTTGGTTGTTACTACTTTAATATCTGCATTCTTTTGTTGTGATGAAGCAATAGCATTTCTTAACTTACTATCACTTTCTAACTGAGTTTGAGTTGTCACACCAATAATAGCAAACTGTTCACCTTCTTTTGTTATAACATGTGATTGGGAAGCAAAGTCTTGTGACTTAGTTGCTAATAAATTTTTATATTTACTAGCTGTACTTATTTCTGTCTGTTGAGTATTACGTACAATTTGAGTAACCTCTGAACCTTTTGTAGCTATACTTTCCTTTGTACCAATATTTTCTAAATCCATCATGTGGATTTTAGCTCCTTTAGTATTAATAGTTGCCGCATCCATAGCTAATGCTTGTTCAGCAGCTAATGTTTGCTGTGTTTCCGCCATAGCAAGTGTTTCTGTAGCTGCAGTTAGTGCCATAGTATTTATTTGAGTAACTGGTATAATAGCATTAAGCATTTTGAACATCATAACGCCTTTTAATAAATCAGCACCAAAGAAACCAAACACTTTAGATAATAAATTTATTGGTATAAATAAAGCATGTAGTGTGCCAGTTAAACTTTCAGCACTTACTTTATTAGAATCGAAAGCAGCCATAACATTTTTAATAAGTTCTACCATCTCTTTTAGACCTTGTATAACCATATCTCTCATTACTACACCGTTTTCAGTCAAAACTCTATTACCGTCTGGTAAAGTCTCTAAAAAGAAAGATTCAAAGTCTACTGTAACTTCTTTTAATATAGTTGAAAAGGTATTCATCTCACCATTAGCTACAGACATCTTATCAGAAAGCAAAAATGGAGCTATAAGTGCGTTTTTTACCACTTGTATTTGATTAGCTAAAGATTGCTGCTGTACATCTGCCATTCTTGTTGCAGAGCCAGCTGAATTAGCTAAATCATCTACAGCACCTTGAAATTCTTCTGCGTTTTGAACCAAATGAACGAAAGCGGTAGCACCACGAACATTTAAATCTTCTAATAATGTAGTCATCAATTCAACATCAGATGCAGCTGGTCCCATAGCTTCTTTAAATTGCATGGCTATATCTGTTAACAGTTTAAAATTACCTTCAGAATCCATTATCTCTACACCTAATTTACGGAATGCTGCCTCACTGTCGTTAGCGTGTTGAGCAAACTCGGCTAATGCTTGACGTAAACCACGACCTGCAATACCTGCTTCTAAAGCACGGTTAGTTAAAACTTGTAAAGAACCTAACAATTGGTCAACATTTTGCCCTGTAGATACAAAGAAAGGCATAGCGAACTTAACAGCACTAGCTAAATCTTGATATTCAATCAAAGACATGTTGATAGCATGTGCAAACTTGTCAGTAAGTTCAGCAGATTCACTCATTTGTAAACCAAAACCAAATATAGTCTGAGTTGTTAATTTAGCAATAGTGTCATGGTCACCTTGTACAGCCATAGATAATTTCAATGTGTTTGATAAAACTTCTTGAGAATCGGTAGCAGATAAACCTGCCGATGCAAGTGTGTATAACCCTTCTGCTGCCGTACCTAGTGATATACCATATTGCGTACCAAAGTTTACAATTTCATCTGATAGACTAAATAAAACTTCATTTGTCGTTTGAAAAATAGATTGAGCATTCATCAATTCTTTTTCGAACTGTTGAAATGTATCTACTAAAGCTTGTAATTTAAAGTGGAAAGTCATAATAGCTATACCACTAGCCATGAATGCGTTTACTAAGCCTCCACCCACATGTGCAACGGCTGAATCAAAAGCTTGATTCATACGCATTTGCAACTGTATTTGCTCACGCATTGCAGCTGTATTTACAGCTAAAAGTCTATTTTGTATTTTAAGAGATACTGCTTTTAATTTATTTGATTTAGCAATAACTATATCTCTTTCTCTTTCTGCTCTACTCAAACGACGATGTACAGTTTCAGCTTGTCTTAAAAGAGATAAATTAGCTTGATAACCTTTGTTAGTTTTACCAAGTTCTTGTGTATGTAAACGTTGGTTGTCAATAATATCTGCTCTAGCCTGAGTGTCTAATGATGCAAAACCTGCCGTATCAAATTGTTGTCCTTGAGCTAACTCATAACCTTGTGATTTAGTTCTAGCTACAAAACCTTTGTTAGCCGCTTCCATTCTTTTGAGTGACTTTTCGTAGGCTGCAGAATCCATTGCGAATCTTTTATCTAAACTACCGTCAGATTTAAGTTGACCTTTATAGCCATGTGCCGCAGCTTGAGCTAATTTAGCACTGGCTGCTACCTCTTTAGCTATTTGTTTAGTACGAGCTTTTAATCTTTTGTTAGCATCGGCCTGAACACCATTCATTTTATCTACAAATTGCTTGTGTTGAGCCATAATTTGCTCATTACTTTTCTTTGTAGAGGCTACTCCTTGCTTCTGTAGACTAGCAAGATGCCCTTGATACTGAGCTTGGGCTTTCTGGAAACTGTTTGGGTCAACAGCCCATTTTACATATGACCTAACGGCCAGACCTGACATCACCATATTTATAGTAACTCTTTAAATGATTTCAATTTCTTTTCCTTACCCAAAATTAAATCATATTTATTTTTCATACGTTGAGACTTAGCATAGTTCGTTCTAACATCAGGTTTATCTTTGGCCATAGTATCAATTTCTTTACTACTATAACCGTCAAAAGCATGATAAGTAGTATAATTATCGAATGCTTTCAATAGACCTTGAAGTTCTATCATAGGAGTGGCCTTTATATCAGACCAACTCATATGGAGTTTTTCCATCAGTGGTATATAAATAAATACCGCTTCTGGAGACTCGGCTAATGCGTTTACTCGTTTGGGTCAGACACTACGCCCATTATCATATTTGAAACTTGATACTTTAAGTTAGATGGTAATTTATCCCATACTCCAACTAAAGATGGACCTTCTGGATTTTTTTCATCTGCTTTTTGCATCATCTTTAATGTCCTTTCTTTTCCAAGTTCCATATATTTTTCATTTTTTTCATCGTCTGGTGTATCTTCATCTATCATCAAAACTTTAGGTTCTTCCGACTCTGCTAATTCACACCATTGGAATTTTACTAGTTTCTCTCGAAACTCTATTTCTTTTTCTTGGACTGTGTCAGTTAACGAAACTAATTCGTCGATTGACCAGTATTCTCTTTTTTCTTCTTCCATTTTTTCTCCTTTTTCTTTTTAGGTTTTTTGACTGGAGCAGGTTTTTCCTCTGCTTCCAGTCTTTTAATTGCGTCTTTTAAAGCTGCTTCGCTTCTAAAGACACCTACAATGTCATTGCCTTTCGATAACTGAAAGACGTGATTTATTTCTTTTATTTCGTATACCATTAATCACCTCAGAAGTTTGCTTCACTTGTTTCTGTGTCATCTGGTAGTGTTCCCATAATTGGTGTAACATTACCATAGAATACTATTGTTTCTTCTTGTATTGCATCTGCACTTAGAGAAACACTGTATTCACTGATACACATGTTTGGTAAAGACAAAACTTCATTTCCTTTTTTCATTTGTAAATATAATCTGTAACCGTAACCTGAACCCTGTGTGTCAACAAAAGGTTGGTCTAAGTTATTATCCATTTCAACGTCATCAGATGATTCAGTCATCTCAGAAGTTGTATTACTTGTGCTTCTTACACCACAACGTGCTTCTTTAGCTAGTTGGCTGTATCCTGCATTCTTTTTCTTTTTAGTGATAGTTAATGTCACTTCTTTTTTGATTTCTGCTTTCAAAGCAGTTTGTTGACCAAAGTAAGACACATCCTCATCTGTAGTGCCGTAAGTAAAATCAATACCTGTTACATCTTTTAATACAACACCATTAGTCAAATCAGTCAAATCATCGTTTGCACCATCAATTGTTACTGCTACAGTTAGTTCAGAGTTAGAAAATCCTGAACCTCTTACTGTATCAACAGCTGTACCTGTTACTTTATTCTCAAGTATAATTTGAGTGCTGCTTCCAGTTATATTAAAAGCCGCTGCAAAAGCAGTGTCTGAACCAAGTTGACCTCTAACTTCTCCAGCGATTTGGTCAGCAGTTGATTCATTTGAAATATCGATTTCTTGTTCAAAGTCTTCATTGAGTCCTGTTGGTTTTACACCAGTTGTGTCGTGGTCGAACCATATCAAATATTTTTCTCCACTTTCGCTGTATACTAAAATGTATTTATTATTACTGGCAAGACTTTCGTAATCTGCTTTTGTATCAGAAAAAAGTTCAATAGTTGTCTTTTCAGCTGTAGTTCCGATAGCGTTTCTTTTTGGTACGAATACTTTATCTGCATCAAAGGCGTTGCTTGCAGTACCACTAATCTTTAAATCACCACTGTCCAGTTCCAATGCATAGTGCGGTTGCTCAGTGGTTAGACCCACTGCTATATCTCTGCCAAGGAAGTAAGTCATATTACTTACCTACAGTGCGTGAGTTGTGCCGTCTTCTGGTGTTACAGTAGCTACTGGTTCTAGCGTAATATAAGGTGTTACGTGACCTATAAATGTACAGGTTTCTTCTGTTACACCGTCTGCATTCAAAGTAGTTGCGTATTCTGAAAATGTCATGTTAGGGATACTAATAACTTCTTCTTCACCAGATGCGTCATCATTCAAAGCAAGATGAGCTCTGTAACCAAACTTAGGTGTTGGTTGTGAAAGTCCGTCAATTGCATCACCTGCTGAACCAGAGTATGCAGCAGCTTCATCAGTTGCAGCATCAATAACTCCGTATCTGAAACTTGTGAAAAGGTCTGACCAGAACTGGTCTTTCTTTTTCATAGTTAATACGAGTGTGGTTTCTCTTTTTATTTCAGCTTTTAGGGCAGTCTTTTGTCCCATGTATGCTATATCTTCGTCAACTGTTCCAAGTGTAATGTCTACTCCTGTAAGGTCTGATACTGGATTTGTTTTATGTCCAGTTGTCTGCGTTACAAAAACTTTTGCTACAGCGTTTGAATCGCTGCTTGTCTGTGCCATTCTACCTACCATACCAGTTGCGGCTGTATTATCGGTTGCGTCTGTTGTAGTCGAAACGTTACTTGAACCAAATGCCAAAACGTGTGAATCTGCTTCTAGTGTCATTGCGACTTTGATGTCTCTTCCTAGGAAATATGCCATATTTGTTTCTCCATTAGCGTTCGCGATACGCTAAGTAATAACTATATGGTGATGCTAGTATATAAAGGTTTCGCTGAAAAGAGCAATATGGCTCTATTAATCTCCTTATAAATGCATAATATAGCTATATATATCTTAATAGAGCTTAAGTAAACCTTCTTTCATCATAATCAGCAAAGGATAAGTATGGTAGAGCCCAGAATTGCTGGCCTTTTACATTAAAGTTCTTTCTTCGTCCAAGTGCTTTACTAAACTTAGTGTCACCTTTAGAGGTATAACTTTTGAACCACCTTTCGACTGTTTTCATCCCTTCATTTTTCAAGAACTTAGACATTTGTTTGTTAGCATGTACTAAATCTATAGAGGGATACCACCTAGTTCTACTTCTTGCACCTGCTGCATTTGTTGCTGTGAGTTTCATATATTGTGTGCTATCTCCAGTTACTTTAGCTTCTGAAGCAACTTGAGCAGCGAATTGATTAGAGGCTACACTTTGTTCAGTTTGACCTGATAATGAAGCTGCAAGTTGAGCTGATAATGAATCGTGCCCTCTGACAACCTCTGCACTTCTCAAAGCTTGTTTGTTGAATTGAATGAATCCCATTCTAGTATGTAATTGAAAGTTTCCTAAATGTACAAATTTATATGCATCTGCAGGACTTTTACTCAACGGGAATGTATAAGTTACACCTGCTCTGTATGCTCCAAAATTTTTACTACCTAAAGCAGTCCTGACAAAACTAGCAGCGCTCTTGTTGAAAAAACCTGTAATATTTCCTGCCATCTTATTGAAACCTCTTTTATTTTCAACTTGAAACCCTTGATATGATTTCATTCTACCTCCGCCTGCTTTTAAAATATCACGCCTTAAACGACTAGTGTCTTGTGCGGTTAAAGTTTTCTTTACAGGTATGTTTTGCATTTGTTTCATCGCTCTATTAAATACTGTAAGTCTGTCCCTAAAATACCCTAATGCACGGTTAGCTCTTTTATTATCTAATTCGTCTGATGTTAGGTTTTGATTTTTGTATTTTGCAAAATCATCCATCATGGCTTTATGACCTGCACCATATATTCCGTGATGGTCTGCCTGTGTCAACGGTGAAAAAGTAACTTGATAACCTTTACCTTCGTGTATAACATCTACCGGGTCTGCAGCATCTTGTCTAGTTCTTTCCTCACCTGCAGGCATTCCTATAGCTGTCATTCTTTCAGAAGGTGTAGATATAGCTGCAGAACCTATAGGTATTTTATTACCATCTTCTTTCAATTTAGATACTAAATTAGGAAAGAAGTTCTGTAATATATTGTCTCCTTTATATCCTGCACTACTAAAAACACCACGAACTTGCCTGTGAACTGAATCACTAACTTTGTCATCGAGTGCAGAACTAGGAACATATTTATAAAATATTCTATTACCTACATATAAATTTTTAACAACAGAACCTTTATTAAGATAATAAGCTGGTATTTCATTTACACTTCTTGCTTGAGCTGTCCTTTCTCTAGCTATTTCTATAGGTGATGACTTACTTTTAGATTTATAAACTTGATAACCTGCAAGCATCGTAATGAATGCTTGACCGGCTCTAGATTCTGCCATTACGACCTAAAATTTGTGAAAGTTAATAAGAAATCAGCAGTAGCTCCATACCATTGTAAATCTGGTATAAAACCTACATTTTGCCAGCTTTCAAGATGTCTTTCAATTATTTGTGTATCTTCTTCTTCATAAGTGCTGTAGTTTATATCTGCAACTGCATTAGAAACATTTAACATCAACCAGTTAAGTAATCTTCTTTGTTTATAGTACACATTACTAGCTGAACTAGCGCCACTTACTACTTGTATTTGACTTTCTTTATCTGTTATTATGTGTATAGCATAACTAACACCGTATATTTCACCAGTACCAGAGCTTGACCCTAATGTTACTTTTTGTCCCATAAACTGTTCTTCAAACCCTGAACCTGTATGTTGCACAATTACAGCAGGGAATTTCAGTTCTTCTACTTCTGGGAACTCACCAAAAACATGTATGTCTTCTCCAGATTCTGTTAAAGTGTTAATACTGTCACTTATACCCATCATCAAGGCACGTTCTATAACATTAAGAAAATCTTTTGCCATCTTACCACTTCACCTTGTTAGCCCAATAAGCGGCTGACATCTTTCCTTTCTTTATATTCTTACCATGACGCGCTTTGAAAGATTTACGTCTTGCTTTTTGTCTAGCAGATTCTCCCTTTTTAGGTTTACCTGCAGTTTTAACTCCTTGTTGACCAAACCTAATAAGTTTAGTCTTACCACCTTCCTTTGCCACAACTACATGTGACTTCTTAGGATGATTAGGAGTTCTTTTTGGTTTATTATAAGCTGTTACCCCTGCTCTTGTTAGTTTAGCATCTTTCTTTTTTGTCGGTGCCATTATCTACCTGCCTTCTTCATAGCAGTCTTATGTGACTGTGTAAAGGTTTCTCCTTTTTTCATTGCTAAAACCATAGCTCTAAGATGTTTTGCAGTGTGGTGTTTACCATGTTTTTTCATAGCCATAGACTGTCTTTTATTAAGACCAGCTAGACTTACTCCTTTAATTTTTTCAGTAGCCATATTTACCTTTCTTTTTGGTTGTTTTCTTTTTCTTCATCGGTTTTTTCTTCTTTACTTTGTAAGCCATTATTTAGCCCTCCTTACTGCTTTCTTTACCTTTTTAGAGTATTTAGCACGACTACCAACTCCACCAGCTTTGCGTTTCTTACGATTTGCAGCTGCTTTTTGACTTGGTGTCATCTTTGCTCTTACACTCTTAGGAAGATAACGTCCTCTTTTTGATTTAGGCTTTTTTGCGTCAGCCTTAGTAACGTAACCCCATTTTTGTTTTCCCCACTTCTTTAAAGATTTTTGGGATTTCTTTAATACCATTATCGGTAACCTCCACCTGCTTTTTTGTACGCTTTAGCAAGCATCTGTGCTTTACGTGCGGACCATTGACCGGGTGCACCACCTTTACCACCAGCTTTGATTCTATTAAATAATCTTTTACGCATGGTAGGTTTAGTATAATTACCTGCTTTATTTACTGTAGATTTAGTTTTCTTTTTTGCTGGTGCTCTTCTCTTAGTTGCTTTTTTCTTTCTAACCATACGCTCTTCTCCTGCTTGTTCTGTCTCCTCTTACTCTTACAGCTCCAACTTCCATGTATTCGTCCCTGAAGTCTTTGATGGTCTCTACTCTCCATTCAGCACTCTTATATAGATATATCTCTTTAAGCTCTACTGTGCTAGAGCTTGATAATTGCACTATAAGGGAGCTTAATTCATTAGTACTGTCTCCGTAAAGCTTATCTATATCAAAGCTACCGGTAAGAGCTGCAGTAAAGGTAGAAGCTGTACCATCTTTGTATACTGAAGTTGTATCACTAGCGGCTATATTTCTAACAGGTAAATCAACTGTGACGAACTCTGTGCTTGATAGAGCCAAAGAGCCATCCCATTTGAGTGTAGCGGCACTGCCGCCTATATTACCTGATAGTTGTACATAATCTAATGTACCTCCAGTTTTAATTTTAAATTGAACTCTATCTACTTCGTAACCTGCTGTAGCATCAGAGAAAGTAAAGGTAGTTGTTTGTTGTGTTGTTTCTGCAACGTCGTCTGGATTTTGTATAATCCTTTCAACATCTAATAATTTATCATAAGTTTCAAGTTCATCAAATTGTGTAGTTTCACTAAAGTTATCTAAAGATTTAATATAAGACAGTGAAGGCATGTAAAAAGTGCAAGAACCTGTTATTCTATGTCCAGTTCTCTCTAGCTCACCAGAACGGCTTATAATGGGCGTTTGCACGGCTTTTAAGCCCGGTAATATCAATTCTGGACTATTTACATGGTAAGCAGTGTTTGTGCCCGCAGATTGCGCTGCAGAGCTGTTGTCCTCATAACCAAAATTTACAGCTGGCCCTGAAAGAGCTTGTGGTGAACCTTGCGAATCGTGTGTCTTAGTGACTTTTCTAAAAATAGCATCTCTCATAAAGACTAAGTCACGCACTTGATTTGTGCGGTGTCCCACA
>Ga0208669_1000160_pt1 | contig 28930 bp, 29 predicted proteins | sample 21_taG_FD_184095 | JGI IMG/M metagenome (GOLD analysis project Ga0208669, IMG submission 184095) | Marine viral communities from the Subarctic Pacific Ocean - 21_ETSP_OMZ_AT15319 metaG (SPAdes) (version 2) | ecosystem: Environmental > Aquatic > Marine > Oceanic | place: Pacific Ocean | collected...
CATCTTGTGACCGAATAAACTAAACTCAGAGAGTTAAGGTAATGGCACAGAGGTTGTACTCACTTTGACGATGACTAACCATCATTGAGGAGAACCAAAGTAACTTTTGGGTGTTAGGTACAAGGTAGAAAAAATCTGAGTCTGAAAGTTGTAGGTATTCGCAAATCCTGCATCCCCAAATTTTCATTTTTGGAAAGTATCCTTACAGAATTAAAGCGATGAGAAGGGTGTGTTTGTATTCCCTAACTTTCCAATTTATATAAAGGTGGTGAGGTCTTGTTACATATACCAGATGATTTATCCGATTGTCAAATAAAACTCATCACCTTTTTTTTAGCAAGAAATAATTGATTTTTTTATCAAAGTGTTATATTTATATTTGTCAAAGGTCATACCAATGACAATTAATAATTAACTAATTAAACATAAAACATAAGGAGAATATCGAATGGATATTAACGCAGTACGGAAGAGATTAGCTCAGTTACAAACAACTAATACTCGTACCACAAATCTATGGAAACCCCAACCGGGTAAAACTCAAATCAGAATAGTACCTTACAAACTACAAAAAGACACTCCGTTTATTGAGCTGTTTTTTCACTATGACTTAGGTGGAAAGTCTTATCTTTCACCAACTTCATTTGGAAGACCTGACCCAATCGAAGAGTTTGCTGACAAGTTAAAGTCAAGTGGTAATCGTGAGGATTGGAGACTTGGTAAGAAGTTAGAAGCAAAACTCAGAACATTCGCACCAGTAGTGGTTCGTGGAGAAGAAGCACAAGGTGTTAAGTTTTGGGGTTTTGGTAAAACTGTTTATCAAGAATTACTCTCTATTATAGCAGATCCTGATTATGGTGATATCGCTGACCCATTAAATGGTCGTGATGTTGGAGTTGAGTTTTTAACCGCGGAAGAAACTGGAGCATCGTTTCCAAAAACAAACATTCGTGTTAAACCAAATCAAACACCAATCACAGAAGATAAAGCTCAACTTGAGAATATCTTGGATAACCAAAAAGACATCACCGAAGTTTATCAAGAATTATCTTATGATGAACTAAGTGAAGCTCTTAACACTTGGTTAAATCCTGAAAATGAGGAAGAGAGTTCAGAAGAAACTAAAGACGAATCAGTACCAGCATCTACACTTAAAACAGCAGTTAGTACAACTGAAAATGTAAGTGATGCTTTTGATGACCTTTTTAATTCTTAATAGATAGGAGAACTCAATGTCCTTAGCAGTCAAAGACGAGCTGGCACAGGCTCTTGCTGATAATCTTAATAAGAACTTCAAGAACAATCGTGTCGCTTACTTTTTAGATGGAAGTGATTCCACTCCTACAGACATCAAGGAGTTTATATCAACTGGTTCATCTATCTTAGACTTAGCTATTTCTAATAGACCAAATGGTGGAATCGCCGTTGGTCGTATAACCGAAATCAACGGATTGGAAAGTAGTGGTAAGTCTTTGATAGGAACACACATATTAGCAGAAACTCAGAAGAAAGGTGGACTTGCAGTCTACATTGATACTGAGACTTCAGTTAGTCGTGAGTGGTTAGAAACAATTGGTATCGATGTACAAAACCTACTTTATCTTCATGTTGAAACCGTAGAGGATATTTTTGAGTGTATTGAAAATATAATCACAAAGGTTCGTGAAAGTGATAGAGATAGGTTAGTGACTATCTTGGTAGATAGTTTAGCAGCAGTTTCAACAAAAGTTGAGATGGAAGCTGACTATGACAAAGATGGATGGGCAACTTCTAAAGCCATTGTTATCTCAAAGGCTATGAGAAAGATTACCCAAATGGTAGGTAGAGAAAGAGTAGCTTTGGTATTTACAAACCAACTCAGACAAAAACTCGGAGTTATGTTTGGAGACCCGTGGACTACAAGTGGTGGTAAAGCATTACCATTTCACGCTTCTACTCGTATTCGATTAAAGAATATGGGACAGATTAAAGACACGAAGAAAAATACTTTAGGTATGAAAGCTCGAGCACAAATAATCAAGAACAGATTAGGGCCACCTCTAAGACACGCTGACTTTAACCTTTATTTCGATAGTGGTATTGATGATAAGGGAAGTTGGTTACAAGTTATGAAAGACCATAAGTTGGTCAAAGTAGCTGGAGCGTGGTACACTATTCAATTTGAAGGTAAGGACATTAAGTTCCAATCTAAAGACTTCAAAAAGGTATTGGATGAAAGACCTGAACTCGAAGAATACTTGTATGATAAAATATGTGAAGCATCAATCTTAAAATATCAAACCGAAGAGTTGGGTATTGATGATGTGGAATATACAGATGAAGTGGTCGGAGATGAGTAAAGGTCGATACATATCGATACTAAATGAAATAAAGAAAAACGGCGGTGATTCTTACTCCAATAATCCCAATGAGAAAGTACTGATAATAGATGGCTTAAATACCTTTATTAGAGTGTTTAGTGTTATACCAACTACCAATGATGATGGTATTCATGTTGGTGGAATAGTTGGTTTTCTGAAATCAGTTGGTTACGCAATTAAGATGTTAGCTCCTACTCGCACTATCATAGTTTTTGATGGTAAAGGTGGGAGTAACCGCCGCCGTAAACTTTATCCTGAGTATAAGGCAAAACGAACAACCAAAATCAGACTCAATCGAGTTAATGAATTCGAAAACATAGATGATGAACGGCATTCTATGTTGATGCAATTATCACGATGTGCTGAATATTTGGAAAAACTGCCCGTGAATATAATTTCAGTTGACAATGTCGAGGCAGATGATGTGATGGCTTATATCGCAAAACAGTTACTACCCAAGAGTAAAACAACAATCATGAGTACCGACAAAGATTTTTTACAATTGGTTAGTGACAGAATTTCGGTTTGGTCGCCGACAAAAAAGAAACTCTACAATCCTGAAAAAGTATTAGAAGAATACAAGGTTACATCTAAAAACTTATTGTTGAGTAGAATTTTTGAAGGTGACCAATCTGATAACATTAAGGGTGTTATGGGAATTGGAATGAAAACACTCTTAAAAAACTTTCCACAATTTGGTGATGATGTTAAGATAACTCGTGATGAAATTATAAAAGAGGCTCAAAAGAATAAAGGTAGTAGATTTTATGATTTAATCTTAGATAGTATCGATACAATACATTTGAATCATAGATTAATGCAACTTCAAGATGTTGACATTAGTGGAAACGCAAAATTAAAAGTAAACAAAATAGTAAATGGTGAGATACCTGAACTATCCAAACCGAACTTTCAAAAGATGTTCATAGAGGATAGGATGTATGGTGCCTTACCGAACATGGATAGTTGGATAATGCAGACTTGGACTAAATTGAACAGATTTGCAAAGATTAACAATGGGACGAAAGCGTAAATATCAAACAGAAGAAGAGAAACGAGAAGCTCAGAGAAAGTGGCAGATGGAACATTACGAGCGCAACAAAGATAAGATTTTGAAGAAGGCCCGTGATAATTACAAGAAGAAGAAACGAGAAAAGACAAGACAAAATAGAGGCAAGAGTATCTATGGTGACCAATAATGAGTGAACAAAACACCTTACTTAAATTCGGACACAAATTCCAAACTAAAATTATTTCATCCCTATTGGGTGAGAAGGTTTTTTTACAAACCATTTGTGATATATTAGAACCTGAATATTTTGATGCTGATTCCAATAAATGGATAGCACAAACCATCAGAGAATATTTCTTTGAGTACAAAACCTCACCAACACTTGAGGTGATGAAAGTTAAGATAGATGAGATAGAAAATGATATACTCAAAGTTGCTGTAGTTGATGGATTAAAAGAAAGTTGGAGATTGATTCAGAGTACAGACTTGAAATTTGTACAAGAACAAACCTTGGAGTTTTGTAGGAATCAAGTTATTAAGGCTGCTATATTAGAGAGTGTGGATTTGTTGGAAGTTGGACAATACGATGAGATAAAGAAGATGGTTGACGAAGCCATGAAGGCTGGTAGTGAACGAGATTTAGGACATGACTATATCGATGGTATTGAAGAAAGACTTACAAAATCCTCAAGAATAACCGTAAAAACAGGTTGGGATCCGATTGATGAACTGATGGATGGTGGATTAGGTGGTGGAGAACTCGGTGTTGTTGTGGCTCCAGCTGGTATTGGTAAGACTTGGTGTTTACAAAGTATGGGGGCAAGTGCAGTTAAACGAGGTTTGAATGTTGTTCATTATACATTAGAGTTAAACCAAAACTATGTTGGATTACGATACGATACTATAGTTAGTGGAGTACCGACAGCCAATATTAAGTTCTATCAAGAAGATGTGAAGAAAAAGATAGATGCTCTTAAAGGTACATTACTTATTAAATACTTTCCAACCAAAAGTGCTACAGTTCAAACTCTAGCCGCACACTTGAGTCAGATAGAAATACAAGGTACAAAACCTGATTTGGTATTGGTTGATTACGCTGACATCTTGAAGGGTATGGGTAGTGAAAAGAGGCATGTATTGGAAAATATCTATGAGGATTTAAGAGGATTAGCTGGTGAAATAGAATGTCCAATATGGACAGCCTCACAGGCTAATCGTAGTTCGTTGGAAGAGGAAGTGATTGACGCTACAAAAGTTGCAGAAGCTTACTCTAAAGTAATGATAGCAGATTTTGTTGTTTCGGTTAGTAGGAAGGTAGAAGATAAAATAGCAAACACAGGTAGATTTCATGTGATTAAAAATAGGTTCGGGCCAGATGGAGTTACTTATCCATCTCAAATAAATACCAATATTGGTAAAATTGAAGTGTTTGAATCTACTTCAAGTGGTGGTGTAGATGCTCAAGGTAAGATGGATAACTCACAAGAGTTTATGAGAAAAACACTAGCAGAAAAGAAAAAAATATTTGAAAAAGACCTCGATGGCTTCGAATAGAAAGGAATATATATTATATTTATCAAAGGTCGGGGTTATACGGCGTTATATATAAAAGATTAAGCAGAGGAGTAAAATGGAAAAATTTCAGTTATCGGATAATTTTATAAAAAAATATAAAAGAAAAAAGGCACCATTTGGTTTTAATGGTTTGGGTGAGTTAGTATACATGAGAACTTATTCGAGAATAAAAGACAATGGAAAAAATGAAAGATGGTGGGAGACCGTACAAAGAGTTGTAGAAGGTACTTACACTATGCAAAAGAATTGGATTGAATCACACCAATTAGGGTGGAATGCGTGGCAAGCTCAAAGAAGTGCTCAAGATATGTATGAGCGTATATTTACTATGAAGTTTCTGCCTCCTGGACGCGGTCTGTGGGCTATGGGTACACCAGTCACAGAGGAAAAAGGTTTATACGCCGCCCTAAACAATTGTGCATTTGTATCAACAAAGACACTCAAAGAAGACTATGCTAAACCATTTTGTTTCCTTATGGATGCTAGTATGTTGGGTGTAGGAGTTGGATTTGATACGAAAGGTGCTAACGAAATAGTAGTAAAGGGAGTGGACAAGGATAGAGACCCACAAACTTTTCAAATACCTGACACGAGAGAAGGTTGGGTAGAATCTGTTAAACTACTTTTGGAAAGTTACTTTCATGGTCAAGCACCAGTAGAGTTTGATTACTCTATAGTAAGACCAGCAGGAGTACCAATCAAAGGTTTTGGTGGTGTTTCGAGTGGTCCTGAACCATTACAAGAGGTTCACGAAAGTATCACTTCTGTTCTCGAAAGTAATAGTGGTGAACCAATTACAATAACAACAATCGTAGACATAATGAATTTGATTGGTAAATGTGTTGTGGCTGGTAATGTTAGAAGAACTGCTGAGATTGTATTTGGTGATGCTGACAATGAAGAATATTTAGATTTAAAGAATTATAAAGTAAATCCACATCGTGACCAATATGGTTGGACTTCAAACAATTCAATATTTGCTGAGTTAGGTATGGATTATACTGAAGCTTCTAAGAGAATTGTAGATAATGGAGAACCTGGTTTCGCGTGGTTAGACAATATGAGAAAATATTCTCGTATGAAGAATGGTGGAGACAACAAAGACCATAGAGCCATGGGTGGTAATCCTTGTTTAGAACAAACATTAGAAAGTTACGAACTATGTTGTTTGGTCGAAACTTTTCCTGATAATCACGATGACTTAGATGATTACAAAAGAACACTCAAGTATGCTTATCTTTACGCAAAATCAGTTACATTAGGTAAGACACATTGGAGTGATACAAACCGAGTAATGTTGAGAAACAGAAGAATCGGATGTAGTGTAAGTGGAGTAGCACAATTCATAACCAATCGTGGTATTGACACATTGAAGAATTGGTTAGAAGAGGGATACGATACAATACAAGAATGGGATGATATGTACTCTGATTGGTTTGCAATACCAAAGTCAATCAAAACCACATCGGTAAAACCAAGTGGTACGGTTTCATTATTAGCAGGAGCGACTCCAGGATTACATTATCCTGAGAGTCGTTTTTACATTAGGAGAATAAGAGTATCAAAGCATTCAGAATTATTAGAACCTATGAAAAGGGCAGGTTATAAGATAGAACCAGCTTTTGGTTCTGAAGATACAACAATGGTTGTTGAAGTTCCTGTTGATGTTGGAGAGGGTATTAGAACCGTAGGTGAGTTATCAATATGGGAACAATTCAGTTTAGCAGCTTTTATGCAAAGACATTGGGCAGATAACCAAGTCAGTTGTACCGTGACTTTCGATCCTGAAAAAGAAGCAAATGAAATACCACAAGTATTAAATTATTTTCAATATCACTTGAAAGGTATTTCATTATTACCACGACATGACTTAGGTGCATATAAACAAATGCCTTACGAGTCTATTGATGAAAAAGAGTACAATAAACAAGCAAAGAAACTCGGTAAGTTAAGTTTCGGAGTTATTAGTAACGAAGAAGCCAACATAGAAAAATTCTGTGATGGTGACTTTTGTGATGTAGAAGAAATTACACCAACTAATGACAATGAATAAAAAAAGCGGACAGGCAGACGACACACCTGTAGAAAAATGTGTCATTTCACAAACAAAACAAGGAGATTACTATGAACTATCGTAATCTAATCTTCGGTCTGATAATGTCAGTAGGGGTTGTCTTTGGGCAATCTGTTACTGGTTTTGTTGGAGTCGGAGAACAACCACTTGTTGGAGCAAATGTAATAATAGAAGGTACTGAACTCGGTGGAGTTACAGACGATGCTGGAAAGTTCGTTATCGAAACTGGCGAAGGTACTTTTGGTATTACTGCTTCATACATCGGTTATGTATCCCAAACTAAGACAATAAAAGTTGGGGACATAGTTGGGAGTGTTAGTTTCAATTTAGAAACTGATGTTGTTGCTCTCACGGCACTTGAAGTTTTGGCTTCAAGAGCGGATGAAACAACACCTGTGGCTTACACTAATGTTAGTAAAGAAGAAATGGAAGTGAGATTGGGTTCTCAAGACATTCCAATGATTCTTAACACGACACCAAGTGTATATGCTACACAACAAGGTGGTGGTGCGGGAGATGCCCGTATTAATGTTCGTGGATTCAATCAACGGAATGTTGCCGTAATGATTAATGGAGTTCCCCAAAATGATATGGAGAACGGATGGGTCTATTGGTCTAATTGGGATGGAGTAGGAGACGCTACTTCCTCAATTCAGATGCAAAGGGGACTATCAGCTGTTAATTTAGCAACACCTTCAATTGGTGGAACTATGAATATTATCACCGACCCAGCGACTCACGAGAAAGGTGGGAAGTTGAAACAAGAAGTCGGTGAGGGTGGGTTCTTAAAAACCACTTTGAATTATAACTCAGGTCTAATAAATGATAAACTAGCAGTAAGTGGAACGATTGTTCGTAAAACCGGAAATGGTTTTATAGATGGAACTTGGACAGATGCTTGGGCTTATTATTTAGGTACATCTTATGCTGTATCGGACAAACAACGATTTGAGTTATACGCAATAGGAGCACCACAACGACATGGACAGAACCTATACAAACAGAATATCGCTACCTACTCACAGCAGTTGGCTAAAGATATTGGGTTTGATGATGAAGGTAATGGCTACGACCCAGCAGCATTTGCTGAAGGTGAGAAGTTTGAAACCGAAGCTGGTAGGTTCTACAATCAGAATTGGGCACCTGTAGACCCATCATACAAAGGCCAACAATATTGGTATATGTATGGTGCTAAAACTACAGATAGGTTTAGTTCTGATTTCCTAAATGAAAGAGAAAACTTCTTTCATAAACCACTTGTGAATTTAAATCATTTTATCGATTTAAACGACCAAATGACTTTAAGCTCTGTAGCTTATTGGAGTGGTGGTAGTGGTGGTGGAACTGGTACTTACGGAAGTGTCAGTAGAAAACCTGCAGTTGAAGGAGAACCTTGGTACGCAAGTTCACCTTGGATGTGGGATTGGGATGGAGAGATTGCACAGAACTCTGCTAATGTAGATTCTGCATGGTCAGATACCGAAAACAAATCTACTGGTATTCTTCGTAATTCAATCAATAGACAAAACACTTATGGTTTAATTTCAAAGTTAAACTATGATGTATCAGATGAACTTGAAGTTCAGATTGGTATTGATTGGAGAACAGCTGGTATAGAACACGCCCGTGAGGTTCGTGATTTATTAGGTGGAGACTACTATGTAGATTTCGCCGATGATAACGCACCTGATGGTAAAGTTGTTAAGTTAGGTGATATTATCGCCTATCACAACGAAACTACGGTTGATTGGTTCGGTGCTTTTCTACAAGGTCAATACGACACAGAGAAGATTAATCTTTATGGTATGGGTGGTATTTCAACCATCGGATATACCTATGAAGACCATTTCGCTCTTGATGTAGATGAGGATGGAAACAAGATTGATAACTTTGTTGAAGCAGATGCTATTACTACTTTTCAAGTTAAAGGTGGTGGTAGATACAATCTTGACGACAGACTATCAGCGTTTGCCAATGTTGGTTATGTTCAGAAACCCCCAATCTTAGATAATGTAATTGATTATGATGGAAATGTATCTACAAATCCTGATAATGAAAAATTCATATCTACAGAAGTTGGTGGTGAATACAGAAGTGGTTTAGTTGCCGTTAAAGGTAGTTACTACAACACTAAATGGAAGGATAGAAACCTTACCAAATCTGTTACAACTGGACAAGGTGACTCAGGTGATACTGATATCATTTACCTAACTGGTGTAAATCAAAGTCATAGTGGTTTCGAGATTGAGTCTAAAGTGGCTCTTCACGAAATGGTTGACTTAGATGTTGCTATTAGTGTTGGTGATTGGTATTTTGATGGAGACGCAAAAGGTGATTACACAGAGATGGAATACAATGATGACAACCAAATCATTGGTCAAACATCTACTGAGTATGAGTACGCATTAAACAATCTAAAAGTTGGTGATATGCCACAAACAGCTTATGTTGGTGGATTAACATTAAAACCAATCGAAGGATTGAGTGTACAAGGTCTTTATAGATGGTATGATAACCACTATTCAGATTGGAGTCCTGATTCTCGTGAAGTTGAGGGTGATGTAGATAGAGCACAAGTATGGAAAACACCATCTTATGGTAAGTTAGACCTACACTTGTCTTATCAGTTACCTGAAGTAGCAGGACTTAACATGACTTTACATGGTCATTTATTTAACGCTCTTGATAATGTATACATTCAAGACGCAGTTGATAATAGTAAGTACAATGGGTATGGTGATAAACTTCACTTAGCTCATAACGCTGAAGTATTCTTGGGTACACCAAGACACTTTAACTTAGGACTTTCTGTTAATTTCTAAAAAAGGTAAACTTGGGGGATTGAAATATATCCCCCTTTTTATCAGGTTGTTCGCAAAAAGTCCTTGACTTTAATGGTTTTTATTCGTAAATTCTAACACGAAATAAATGGAGAAGTGCTTAATTGTATCAAAATATTTACTACGATAGTTCAAAAAGAAAAGTTCACATATGGGATGATAAGAATGGTCATGTCATGGTTCCATTCAAAAAATATGCATATGTAAAAGATAGTTATGGAACTCATGTTTCATTGTATGGTGATAAACTCAAAAAGATTTACAGATGGGATAAGGATGTCGAGGGATTATTCGAAAGTGATATAAATCCTGAAACACGAACTCTTATCGATATGTACACCGATAGTGATGAACCATCAACTGGTCATAAGATTATGATAATCGATATCGAGGTTGAAGTTACAGAGGGATTCCCAAATCCTATGAAAGCCGAAAACAAGATAACATCTATAGCTTGTCACGATAACGAAAATGATGTTTATGTTTGTTTTGTATTAGATGAGGAACACAAACTTGACAAAAATAAAAAGTGGGGTAAGAGTGAGGTAGTAAAATCATTCTCTACAGAAGAGAATATGTTAAAAACCTTTCTTAAGTATTATCTGAATGTTAAACCATCAATCATAACTGGTTGGAACATAGATGGTTTTGATATTCCATACCTTTATAATAGAATTTACAACACAATGGGAGAAGATATAGCTAATTGTCTATCTCCAATCAACCACATCTATTATAATAAATACAGAGAACGATATATGATTGCTGGTGTGAGTTGTTTAGATTATTTAGCCCTATATAAAAATTTTACATTCAGTTCAAAACCAAGTTATAGGTTAGATGATATCGGAGTATCAGAGGTTGGAACATCCAAAATTTCATATGAAGGAACGCTTAATGATTTGTATGAAAACCACTTGGAACAATTTATAGAGTACAACATACATGATGTTAGAATTGTAAAAAAATTAGATGATAAGTTAGATTTCATTGATGTCGCACGAGGAATTTGTCATGTAGGTCATGTACCATACGAAGACATACAATATGACTCAAGATTTTTAGAAGGTGCTATATTGGTTTATCTAAAAAAACTTGGTGTGGTTGCTCCCAATAAACCTGAAAGAAACGAAGAAGGGTTTAAAAAGAAATTTACTGGAGCTTATGTCCAAGACCCACAAAGAGGAAAACACGATTGGGTTTATGATTTGGATATTACGAGTATGTATCCATCAATTATTATGAGTTTGAATATATCACCTGAAACCAAATTGGGTAAGGTGGTCGGTTGGAAACCTAAAGAATTTATTAGTGGTAAGAATAAAACTTATAGTATTCAGATGAATGGTAGAACACAAGGTGCATTAACTGAAACTGAACTACAAGATTACTTTGATAAGAATAATGTATCCATATCTAATAATGGTATCTTATATCGGACAGATAAAAAAGGTTTGATACCGACACTGTTATCAAGTTGGTTTGATAAACGAAAAGAGTTTAGAGCACTTGCAAAGAAGTTCGGTGATGCTGGAGATGATGACCAATATGGTTATTTTAACAGACGACAGCATATTCAGAAGATTGTGTTGAACTCCATGTATGGTGTTTTGGGTTTACCTGTATTTAGGTTTTACGATTTGGATAATGCGGAAGCCACTACAAAAACAGGTCAAGAGTTAATCAAATTCACAAAAAAGATTGGTAATCATTTTTACAATAAAGAATTAGGGACGAACAAGGATTATTGTATTTATATTGATACTGATTCGGTATTTTATTCAGCCGTACCTTTGGTTAAACATAGGTTTCCAAATAAAGAGTTGAGTGATGTAATGATGACTCAGAGGATTAATGAGATAGCAACTGAAGTACAAGGTTATCTCAACAATAGTTATAATTACTTTGCTAAGAAGTTCTGTAATCTTGATGTTCATAGATTTGAGATTAAGCAGGAGATTGTAGCAAAGGCTGGATTGTTCATTGTGAAGAAACGATATGGTATGAAGATTATATCCGATAATGGTGTTCAAGTTAATAAAACTATGGTAAAGGGTTTAGATACAGTCCGTAGTAACTTTGCTCCATCATTCAGAAAGTTATTGGCTGATGTATTGGATGATATTTTAATGAGTGTACCAAAGGATAAGATTGACCATAGAATTCTTAGGTTTAAGAAAAACATGAAATATAATCCGTTGGATGAAATATCTTCACCTACTGGTGTAAAGGGAATATGGAAATATTTACAAAGAAATGATGAATCAACAACCGTGTTTAGTGAAACAAAGAAGGGTTGTCCTGTTCATGTGAAAGCTGCGATAGCACATAATGACTTGGTAAGACATTTCAAACAAGATAACAAATATGGTTTTATCAACAATGGTGACAAGATTAGGTGGGTGTATTTAAAGAACAATCCATTGGGATTGAAGGTTGTAGCGTATAAAGGGTATGAAGACCCACCTGAAATTATGCAATTTATCAGAGATACTATGGATATAGATAAAATCTATGACCAAGCTATGACCAAAAAAATTAAGATGTTCTACGATAGTTTGAATTGGGGAAAACCAGTCGACAAGGAACAAACAATAGAAAGATTTTTTTAATTTTGAAAAATAAACTTACTATATATATGTATATATGGTTATTAAAATAGGAGAAATAGCAAATGGAAAAGGCTAAATTAACTCGGTTTATCGAAAAGTACCACTTAAGTGGTAATGTTAATGCCGTGGTTATTAATAGTAATAATAGTAAACTATCTACTCGATTCATAACAGGTGATAAATCACTCTTAGGTGAGTTGAGTTGTGATAAATTTACTTTTGAAGATACTGAACTCGGTGTTTATGATACAGAACAATTAAGTAAACTTTTAAGTGTACTTAGTGATGATGTATCTTACAATGTTTCTAAAAGTGGTGATAAGGCGATAGCCCTTGAGGTTAACGACCAACATTCAAGTGTAAACTTTATGTTGTCGGATAAATCGGTTATCAATCAACCACCAGCGTTGAAACAACTACCTGAGTTTCAAGTTAAAATAAAGGTTGACAGACAATTCATTACAAGGTTTGTAAGTGGTAAAAGTGCCCTAAGTGATACTGAAACATTTACTGTATTGAGTGATGGAACTGATACAAAGGTTATTATAGGTTATGCTTCAATCAACACAAATAGAGTTACAATTCCTGTTATTACAACCGAATCATCCGAAATAAAAAATGTTAGTTTTAACGCTAATTTATTTAAAGATGTATTGGTTGCTAACAAAGAATGTGAAAGTGCTACACTTGAAGTTAGTGAAGGTGGATTAGCTAAAATTAATTTTAGTGTTGATGATTATGATGTAACTTACTACTTGGTAGCAGTTCAGGATGTCGATTAATCTCGATAACTTTCCAAAGTTTAGTGAAGAACATTTCCACGATTGGGTAAATCAATTAACTCCTATTGAGGAGTACAAAGGTTATAGATTAAAACGAGACGACCAATTTAATCTTGGTGGCGTAAGTGGTGGTAAGGTTAGACAATGTGCAAAACTCGTTTATGATAATTTAGAACACATAAAAGAAAATTGTAATGGTGGGATACTAACAGCAGCTGGTATTCCATCACCTCAATCTTGTATAACGAGTGCTGTTGCTAAATATTTTGGACTAAAGTGTTTGGTCACAATACCATACTATCCTGACCACATTAGAGATAGTTACAGAGTGAATGCCTCACTATCACAGAAATTTGGGGCGAAAGTATATGGTGTAGGGAATCCGAATATATCGGGTCCCGAACTCGATGCTAAAAAACTTGTGGTGGAAACAGGTTACTTTCAGATTAAATTTGGAATGAATGGATTTCAAGTCATGAATACAGTTGCTCAACAAGTTAAGAATGTACCCGATGATGTGGAAACCGTAGTTGGAATAGCTGGTAGTGGTTTATCTATGTTGGGTGTGGCCATGGGAAGTAAGATTTGGAATAAAAATATCAAAACAATATATCCTGTAGCACTTAGTGATTATGTAAATAAAAACAAAAAACAATCATACGACAACTTACCTGACAAATACAAATTCGATGGGGATTTCAATGTGGTTCAAAGCTATTATCCATACCAACATAAACTTAAGTTGGACGAGGAGATACAACTTGACCAAACCTATGAAGCCAAAGCTTGGGATTGGATGATAAAGAATATAAAACCATCTAAGAAAGTTTTGTTTTGGGATGTTGGTATAAAAGAATATGACTTGAATTACATTGAACCTATCAAGTGGCATAAATCGGAATATGAAACTATAATTGATAGAGAAATGAGAAGAAAACATGAGCAAATCGAACACGACTTTTTCTAAGGCGTGGTTGGAAAAAAAGATAATGTGTGGTTTATGTAACTTTGGTTGCTGTAATCATCAGAATTTTCATGTCGAAATTACGGAAGAAGAACAAAAAAAATACAAAAAACAATTTGGACTTGATTTAGAATTAGAATGGCCACAAGATGGTTGTTGTGATTTGTTGAGTAAAGATGGAAGTGGTTGTACTTTAGGTGAAGAACGACCTGTTTTTTGTAAAACATATCCATTGGTTGAGAATAAATCAGGTCGTGTGGTTATTAACAATTGGGCATATCTACATTGTCCTAAACCAGATAATTACGAGTTCGACAAAAAAGTAGATGGTAAGTATCATTACAAACTCAAGAAGAAACATAAAAACAAACGAGATGAATTGATATTGGATGATAAGATAGAAAATGTAGTCAAACAGATTTGGTTGCAATCAAAGGAAGCACTTGTCGAAACATACGGACAAGAGTTTTACGAAAAGATAAAAATAGAAATGAAACAAACAATTAAACACGAGTTCTTTTAATGTATTTGGATTACTTCGATAAATTTTACAACATGAAACCATACCTTGAGATTGATGAAAAGGATTGGGAATACATAAAAGAAACATTTGATAAGGAAGATGTGAAGGAAAGTCTTGCTAAAGTTGCCATGACCTATCCATTACCCTATCCTGATTTGACCGAAAAGAAAGCATACAAGGATTTCCAAAAACTCAAGGGTATGAAGTGGAACGAAATTATGGTTGAGGGTGATTGGTATGCTAGAGAGGGAACCGAATACACATATGATTTACTACATGATGGGAAACCATTGTATTTTAGAAGATTAAATGCTGGTAATATATCGAGTAACTACTTTCAAATAGAAAATAGATGGAGTGTAGATGGTTCGGTTTCACCTGGTCCCAAGAGAACTTGGGAAAGTGAAAAGTTTATGACGACACTTATGGGAAGTGCTTACTCATTGAAGATGCCTAAGATTACAAAAAATATACTGAGAACCATGATTGGATTGAGAAAGTATATTTGTTCTCAATTCAAACCTAATGTTGCAAAGATAATTTATGATATGTTCAAGTCTGAAAACATACTTGATTTCTCAATGGGTTGGGGTGATAGATTAGCTGGATTTTATGCAAGTGAATATGGAAAACACTATGTTGGTTTAGACCCAAGAAAAGAGAATCACCCTATCTACAAGGAACAATCAGAGTTTTACCAAAAACATTTGGGATTTTTTGAACACGATAGAAAGTGTGATTTCCATTGTAGTCCTGCAGAAGATTTTGATTTCGCCTCGTACAAAGAACATTTCGACATGGTATTTACGAGTCCGCCATACTTTAGTGTTGAACGCTATAGTTACGATGATACACAAAGTTGGGTTAGATATAAAGATATAGATGATTGGAACAAAGATTTCTTACATTCGACCTTGGGTAAACTTTGGGATAGTGTGAAAAAAGGTGGTTATGTATTGATTAATATAAGTGATGTTTATTCAAACGCGAAATGGAGTACCGACAGAGGTTGGTTAGAGATTTGTAATCCTATGAATGACTATCTATCAAAGCTTGGAACCTATCAAGGTTGTATCGGAATGGAGATGGCTAAACGACCAAATAGTGGTGGAGCTGGAACTGCTAAAAGTTATGAAGGTTCAGTTTGGACAGAGAAGTCACTTGAAAACAAAGAAGATAAAAAATTCGGAGAACCTATTTGGGTATGGAAAAAATAACAGATTACTTTAAAAAATTCTACAATATGGAACCTTACCTATTTATTGATGAGAAGGAATGGAAGTATATTTTAGATACATACGAGAAGGACGATGTTATAGAGGAGTTATCAAAGGCTCTACATACATATCCATGTCCCATACCTGAAATATCAGAAAAAGATACTTTAAAAAGTTTGAACAAACTAAAAGGTGTGAAATGGCCTGATTTACTAATTGAGGGTAAATGGTTTCCAAGAAATGAAAGAGATACCAAATACGAACTCACACCAAAGTATTTCAAACGAGACAATAAAGGAAATAATGCTTCCAACCCGTTTCATATAGAGACGAGATGGAAGGTGGATTGGACAAGGATGCCAAGTGGATGGAAAACATGGCAGACAGTCAAGGGAATAAAAACTATTGTGAGAGCATACTATACTTTAGACAAGGTTTTACTAAAGGTAGATTTACAATCCATACGAATGGCAACAACACTTAGAAAGTATGTAGCATCACAATTCAAACCAAGTATAGCAAAGGCATTTTATGACTATTTTGGAAGTGTTAATGTACTCGACTTTAGTGCTGGTTGGGGTGATAGGTTGGCTGGGTTTTTTTGTGGAGAGACTACAAAATCATATGTTGGGATTGACCCCAACTCCCTCAATCATCCAAACTATAAGAGACAAGTTGAGTTCTACAATAAACACCAAACATTTTTCGAAGAAGAAAAGAAGGTAGATTTAATCTGTAGTCCAGCAGAAGATGTGGATTATAGTAAATATGAAAATTATTTCGATACCATATTTACATCACCACCTTATTTTGATGTGGAAAAGTATAGTGATGAAGACACACAAAGTTTCAAACGATACACCACAATCGATAGTTGGAACGAAAATTTCCTACACAAAACAATCGGTAAGTTGATACCTACATTAAAGAAGGATGGTATACTTGCCGTGAATATTGCAGATGTCTACCATGAGTCTGTAAAAGGTTATGTGGATATAACAAATGCCATGAATGATTTTATTAAGTCACAAGGATTAAAATACGAAGGTTGTATTGGAATGGAAATGACCAAGAGGTTTAATTCAGCAGGTGCTGGTAAAGGTGTTAGTGATTACTATTCAGAAGATTTAAAAGAAAAGGCTAAAGAAACCGAAAACATAGCATTTGGTGAACCGATTTGGATATGGAAAAAAAACTAATTAACAAGTTGGACAAGGATATTTATTAAAAAGAGGTTATATGAAAGAACATACATTATGGGTTGAAAAACATCGACCAAAAACACTCGATACATACATTGGAAATGAACAATTAAAAAGTAAAGTTCAAGTGTATTTAGATAGTGGTGATTTACCACACCTTTTGTTGTTTGGAAAGGCTGGAACTGGTAAAACCACATTAGCTAAGTTACTCGTCAATAACATAGATTGTGATTATCTATACATCAACGCCTCGGATGAGAACAATGTGGAAACCGTCAGAAGTAAAGTTAAGAACTTTGCATCCACTATGGGTTTCAAGGATTACAAGGTTATCATCTTGGATGAGTGTGATTACATCACACCAAACGCACAAGCCGCACTTCGTAATCTGATGGAAACATTTAGTAAACATTGTAGGTTCATCTTGACTTGTAATTTTGTAGAAAGAATTATCGACCCGATACAATCTCGGTGTCAATCTTTTCAAGTGATTCCACCAAATAAGAATGATGTAGCTAAACATCTACATAATATTTTAACTCAAGAGAGTGTGAGTTACGATAGAGAGGATTTGGGTATATTGGTTAATAGTGGTTATCCTGATATAAGAAGAGTTATCAACGGAGCACAACGACAATCACTTGGTGGTAAACTAACAATTGATAAACAGAGTATTGTGGAGAACGACTACAAGATGAAGTTGTTGGAGATACTCAAGACACAAGATAGAAAAAATGCCTTCAAGAATATTCGTCAGTTATTGGCAGACGCAAAAGTTACAGACTTTGCTGATTTATTCCGTCTTTTGTACGATGAAGTTGATAGTTATGGTAAAGGTCATGTAGCTGATTGTATTTTAATTATTGCTAAATATGAATTAAGTGATTCACAAGTAGTGGATAAAGAAATCAACGCGATGGCGATGTTAATAGAAATTTTAAGTGTTATTAAATAAGGAGTTATAATGTTTTTTGAAGCAACTGTTGTATTTATTGAAGAAATACAAATGAAAAATGGTGTTAAGGAAAAGAAAGTTAGAAGAAGTTACTTGGTAGAATGTGATTCTGTTACTGTGGCCGAATCTAAAGTGAATGAGTGGGTAAAGGATTCACCATTTGTTTTCGAAACAATCTTAGTAAAACAATCTAAAATTGTAGATGTCATATTGGATGAAGACTAATGGAAAGATATTGGGGTGAGAGAAAATCACCAAAAACAAGTACAAACTCTACAAGTAAATCAGAAAAACATATTTCAGTTCACGAGAATAAGATTTACTATTATTCAAGTGTTAATAGGGATAGTGCATCTGAACTTAATAAAAAGATAGGTGAGATAGAATCTAAAAGTTTAACTTTACAAAATAGTTTAGACTTGGAAGTACCACCAACTTTAAGAATATACATAAATTCAGGTGGTGGTAGTGTGGTTAGTGGTATAGCATCTATGGATACTATATTGAGAACAAAAGTACCTGTTCACACATATGTAGACGGATTTGCAGCAAGTGCAGCAACATTCCTATCGGTGGTGGGTAATTATAGATTTATGAGTCGTAATTCCTATATGTTGATTCATCAATTATCAAGTCAGTTTTGGGGGACATATTCTAACTTCGAAGACGAGAAACAAAATCTTGATTTAATGATGAAAACAATTAAAGATGTGTATAAGAAATATACTAAAGTTCCAATGAAAAAACTTGATGAAATACTGAAACATGATTTATTGTGGGATGCAAAAACTTGTTTAGAGTATGGATTAATTGATGAAATTATATAAGGAGTAAAAATGGCTAAAAGAAAATTTAAACCACAGCCAGGTCAACAACCACAACAACAAGGTGTTAAACTTGATTTATCACAAGCGGATACAATGAAGTGTGAGGATTGTGGAAACTATGTTTGGATAAAGGCAACTATAATTAAACGAATATCTGCACTTATGAGTCCTACTGGTCAAGAGGCACTTGCACCAATAGATATCTATAGTTGTGGAAATTGTGGTAAAGTACCATCGAGTATGTTAAAGGATGTTGGATTAGAAGTACAACCTGATTTGATGGGGTAATGAAAACTGATTCTGTAAAATGCTTAACACCTGAAGTAAAGTGGTATGAAAAAAATTTACCACCAAGTGTTATTAAGTATAAAATTGATGATGACAAATTGATGAAATCCTTGATGGAGATTGTCGATAATGATGGTGATAGAATGTACCATAAGACTAATTTATTCTGTGCAATGAGTGGTTATAAATCTCACATTTATTCTCAATACAAAGAAAGATATGATGTCATTTTAGATATAATAGATTCTATTTTAGATGAACAGAATTTCAATTTATCAGTTGACGATATTTGGGTTGCAAAATATGAGAGTGGAGAATATGCAAGAAAACATGCACATGCTCCATCAAATTGGTCTTTTTGTCTTTATTTAAATGAAGGTGATGGATTTCCACCATTAGAAATAGATGATTACGGAAATGTAAATCCTGAAAAAGGACTTTTGGTTTTCTTTCCTGGTAGTTTAAATCATGAGGTAAAATCAAAAGAATTTGAAGGTTCAAGGTATGTTTGTGCAGGAAATATTCACCCAAAGAGTCATATGAGAACCATTAGAGTAGGAGCAACCATCAATGTATAAGATAGTACCTAATACCCTCGGCCCATTGGTGTATATAGATGATGATAATTTTTTATTGGATGATATTTTATCTAAAGAAAATTATATGGAAGATGATATATTTAATGAAATAATAGAACATCATTTGAAAATATTTACAAAGAACACCATGAAGATTGGGTGGATGCAAAAACCTGGTCAACCAAAATCAACACCAAAAAATGTTTGGTATAAGTTTGATAAAAAAGACTACAACACAAAAATTTATTACTATAGTGAATATGGTAAGTATGATAAATTACAGTTAGATATTATGTATATTTCAGATGGATTTTTCCAAAGAGAATTATTAAGAATTGAAAAACCAGTCCCAAAAACACTTATGATACTTGATAAATGTTTTGATATTAATACTAAACCAACACATCAATGGACTTTAAGTGTAGACCATCGACAAAAAGAAGGTTACAAAGAAATATTGTTAGGAGAATAAAATGCAATTAATAAGAAATCAGTTAGGTATGAGAAAACTCTCGCAAGAGTTAAAAGAAAATTTACCATTTTCTATCGAAGGAGCCTTTACAACATTTGAGATAAAAAGACTTCAAGAGTTATTAAAGTTGATGGAAGGCAATCCTGAACATCAGGCCCTAACATCTGGTGATGCAAATTATGGGGGAATTAGAACCGAGAGTTCAGAAAGAATTGCATACGAAACAATGATTCCACCCTCAGCTGAGTTCAATTGGTATTATGAAAAGTTAGAAGATTTGGTATACAAGGTCAACGAGTCCGTTTATAAATTTAATCTAACAATGATAGCAGAACCATCAATATATTTGAGGTATGATGGTGATGAACAAGGAAAGTATGACCCACACATAGATATCGGGCCAACTTATCCCACATCATTGAGAAAATTATCCTCTACTATAATTCTAAACGATGATTACGAAGGTGGTGATTTAATTTTTAATGGTGTTGGAATGGAATCCGAAGATGGTAAACAAAATTCAATGTATCCAAAGACACCTGGTACTATAATATTTTTTCCATCATACCTTGTTCATGGAGTTACACCCGTGACCAAAGGAACACGATATGCCATTGTTACTTGGATTCATGGCCCTTCTTTTGTTTAACAAAAATCATTAAAGTGTATATTTATAAGTATGAAAGATTTATTTGATAAATTAGTATATAAAAGGGTTGTAGACAATTTTATAGACCAAATTCAGTACCACTTTTTTACTGGAAATGTTTCTCTCAAACGAAATGAAGCTTTGCTATTTTGTTGGGACATCATACCCAAGAATTATGAACCAAATATATTAGAGGTAAATACCAATACTGCGGTTGATGATGATTTAGTCGAGTGGTTTGATTTTAACCCAATAGTCTCTGTCCTTGAAAAATGGCAATATGATAATGTGATTGTATTGGTGGAAGATAGTGAATACGATAATATCCTTGAGGGAAAATGGTATCAAAGTTTACAGGCAACCTGTAGTAGGATAGATAAGAAAGTTTCTATTCAATCTTGTAATGCCCAAAATGATATTTGGGATTTTGAATATAATAAACAAAAAGATTTTATATTAAGAATAGCATGGGATAAAACTTGTCTTGTAGATAAATTTGCAGCTAATAAGTTAGCGTTAAAAAAGTTTATGAGTGAGCAGAATGTTTCAACTCCAAAATGGTCTGTTGATAATTCCATATATGAAAAGGACAAACTTTTTGTTTTTAAGAAATCCAACATAGATAAAAAAAATGGTATATCGATTAAAAAGTTCAATTCTAAAAAAGAATTTACTACACACCTCTCTGAATTTGATTATGTAGAAGAATTTATCGAAAGTGATGTTGATTATCAATCAGGATTTAATGTTGAGATTAAACACTATTCTTTATATTTCAAAAATGACTTCTACAACATGACACCAAATATTTATACCCAACTATATGATTATCACCAAAAAGACAATACATTGTTTCCTAATCGTATAGGTCATTCAAATTTACTTTATAAAGATGATATTGGTAAAGATTTTGTAAATTCCAATGTTCACATACATTCACCATTTCATTACAAGTATATTAGAATCAATGGTGAGTTTGATTTCTCACATTCCGCATCAGTATTGGTTTATCAATTCAAAAGGGGTGATTTTAAACCAGCACATTTAATCGAAGTTGGTGATGTGTTGTTGAGAAATAATGAAAAGGTAGAAGTAAAATCCGTTGATGTGATTTCAGAGAAAACAAGAGTAAAGGCTATACAGGTTGAGGATAATGTAATTGAACACAATGGTTTTCAAATACAGGCAAAACACGAAAATTTTATAAGTGGTGTTGATAGTATAATTGTCAATCCAATTAAAGGACAAGAAGTTTTAAGTTCCGATGAAAAGGAATTGGTATCTGCTATTATGTCCAAGGCAAAAGATGCTGAGATGCCAGAAAGGGTGGTAGAGATAACATTTGAATGTAGTGGAACATTTTTTACAAGTGAATTCTTATTCGAAAAACCACTCAAGGTGATAAACTCGATGGACTACGATATCCGTATGGATAGAACTGATGGTAGAGAGGAGTTTGGAACTCATAATACAGCAGGAGTTGAAAAGAAAAAACCTACCTTTGGTTGGGCTTCATACGACCCTAAACTTACCTATGAGGTAAAACATATGTCGGTGATGAAGTTACGACCTGGTATGATATGTTTAACTCCAAAACCTAAACACTTCAAAAAAGTTCAAGGTTTATATGGTGGATTTGTTCCTTGCAAGGTGGTGAGTATGAAGGAAGTTTCTGGTAAAAAATCACATTGGGACATATACGAAATACTACCAACAGAAAATTATTTTATGAATCGGTTAAAGGTTCACAATGGGCCAGCAAAATATTCACTTACAAATGGTCCTGATATGATTGGTCATTGGGATGTAGGACACCCAAGTAGTTTTAGTTCACCTGACGATACTTGGTTTGACTTGTCATCGAGATTAAATGCCGATATGACTTTTCACAGTCCAACTCAAACTCCAAATCAAACGAGTAACTTTAGTGCTACAAACCATCCTGGTATAGGTTTGGCATTAGGTTCAAATAATCCTGAATTTAAGGCATTAGATTTTCCATCAAGTCAAAAGGGTGCAAGATTTGAAAAACAACCAAATAATCCTTATCACACCCAAACCTTATTTAACACTCAATCTCCAACAACTATAATGTGGGCAAATGCTCTTGCACCACTTGCAACCATCGGTAACGACACATGGCCTACACCAGCAGGTGCACCAAATAGTCCTGCAAATCGTAGGTTTTCAGGTATGGATCCAGGAACTAACTTTGATATGGCACTAACTGATGGTGGGAATGGCCCAACATCGCGATGGAAAATTTATACTGGTAATACATTTACATCTGTACCAAACTCATTTTTATTTACCAATCCATCTGATGAGAAAGCATTTGGAAGGGCAGTTCCTTCACCCAAAACTCAGGTAGATTACCTTTATCAAAAGATGGACTTTACTGCGGTTTTGATTGACCAAAGTTCACCGCATTATCGTATCTTCGGTAAATTCAATCAACCAAGTCCATTTCAGGCCGCTGGATTTCAAGGAGATTTTAGTGTCCCAACTCCAGCTTCTAATCCAAGAAGTCCTAGCAATAAAATGTCATTTGGTGGTAACGCGTATCCAAATCCAGCTCAAAACGAAGGAGCATTCGCAATATCTCATATTGTCATATATGATGCAGTCTTAACATGGCAGGAAATATCTACTCAATGTGCTCAAATTACGACTGGGTATCCAAACTCTCGTTATTATTTTAGAACTCTTAATAATACTTACGATGGTGATGGTACTTATCCAGTTGGTGGCGGTGGAGGACCTTGATATATGGCTAAAACTTTACATATCGGTGGGTGGATTCTAATGAATACCTCATCACTTTACGAAGATGGTAGTGTAGTGGATGACGAACACGAAATATATGGTTACGGAACGACTGTTAGTGATGGGGAATCCATACCTCACATCACTATGTTGTCAACAATTGACCAAAAACCAGTCATTCAGGCACCAGCAATCAATTACACATTTGACGATTTAACAGATGTTACGGGTAGTTGGAATTATTATTCTGCATCATTATCAGGTGGATTACAGACAGCACTAATAAATTCATCCAATATAAGTCAATCCCATTTTGGAGAGGTGTATTCCTTGAGAATTCAAGATACCGAGTCAACTTATTACGATGATGAAGATTACGATGTTGGGGATTATTATAAGTTTCGTGATTTTCAAGATGGGGCCTTGATAGAAAGTTATTTAATACCTGTTACACAATCTGCAGGTCCTTATTCAATACCTCCTTGGAGTTAAAATGTTTAATAAAAATGGTTATGAAGTAAAGAAAAATGTTATTGATATACCAACACTTGATTTAATATATGAGTATTACAAATTAAAGGTGGAGAATGACCAGTTTGAAATAGATACTGGCCAGGTAAATGGAACAATAACAATGTATGGTGATACATTAGGGGATGCATTGTTAAGATGGACTCTACCATATGCTGAAGATGTTATTGGTGAAGAACTCTATCCTTGTTATACATTCATGAGAATTTATCATAATAAAGATGTACTTGAACCGCATTGTGATAGACCATCATGTGAGTTTAGTGCAACACTACCAATACATTTTGATAAAAAATGGCCTATTTTAATGAGAGAACACGATTTTGAAAAACATGGTGAAGATTTTGTAACTCCAGCTACAGAAGAAGAACCTGATGGTTCAAATATAAAAGAAATTGTATCGGTATCAATGAATCGAGGTGATATTCTATTCTATGAGGGAACTAAAATGAATCATTGGAGATATCCATTTTCAGGAAAGGAATGTGTACAATTATTTATACATTATGTGAGAAAAGATGGTGAATATTCAGATTTTAAATATGACAAAAGGAAGAATCTTGGGTTACCAAGTGTAGGTTTAAATACGATAGAAGGTGCAAAAAAAGAATATTTAGAATCGTTCTTTGATGATTAAATTCAAGAGAAGTTTAGATAAATACCAATTTTATTCAACGCCAAATCAAGTATCTTACTGGAAGGAAATAGATGAGGATAAATTACAAACCGCTATAGACCTATTCCAAGAGGAATTAAATTGGGATAAGATGTGGAGTGTAGAAGATGCCAAACAGAGGTTAGATGATGGTTGGTTATTTTCAGTTCTTGAGATAGACAATAAGCTTAGAGGTTGGTATTGGTTAAATTACAAAACCAAAGAAGGATTGAATTTATATGTCCATAAGGATTTTAGAGGTCAAGATTATGGATTTGGGTTAATTAGTTATATTATTACAGCAGCAAAATTAAGACAATTAGATTGTGTATGGGCACAAGTAGATGAGTGGAATACGACCAGTCAAAAATTATTCTTAAAGTGTGGGTTTGTAAATGAATAAGTTTATGTTGTTGTCCATGAAAAGGACAGGATCAAATAATCTACTTAATTCACTTCAAATAGCATCTAAAAGAAAAATGGTGTGGTTTGATGTACAACCAAACACTTGGAATAGATTTGATTTATCATTTCAAAGAACCGATATGGAGACTCATCCTACAAAATGTTTAGATGAATTGTACGACCATTATAGTGGTTGTAAGATAAATTGGGATGAGCCGATGTTCTATAATATAATAGATGAATTATTGGAATATCCAATTCAGAAGATTTTATTACATAGGGAAAACATTTGGGAAAAGGTTATATCAGAAGAATTAGCAATACAAACTAATCATTGGGTTGCACCTATTGGTAGACATCGTGTTTATAAAGAGGGACATAAATTTGATGCAATAGATGTTGATGTTGTAAGACAAAAAATAGATAATGTAAGAAATAAAATGGGTTACTTCGTAAATTTCATTGATGATGATTTTATAGTTTATAGTTATGAGGATTTGTATTCAAGAAATAATTATACCGATAAACATAGAGAGAATTTTAAAAATTTATTAGATAGATTAGATATAAAAGTTGATGAAAAAATATTCAATAATATTATCAATGATTTAATGTGCAAAGAAAAATGTTATAAGACAGATGAGACATATAATTATATAGAGAATATTTCAGAATTGAAAAAGTTACAATGAAAAAAATTCATGAAAATTTAGAGATATATGAAAAATTAGATTTTTTAGATTTAAACGAATATGATACTGTAAGTGTGAGGGAATCGTTATCTAATCAATATAACATTTGTGCAGAGGAAACATCAGAGTCTTATAATTTTGCAATAAAACTTGAACATCCACTTATTGTAGATTTAGTAAAAGAATTTACCAAAACTTTAAGTGGTATGGGTAAAAAAATAAAAGAAATAGAAGAGATTTACTTAATGTCAAATAATGAAGATTATTGTCCTATGAATTGGCACAACCATATTCAAAGTGCTGATATAGTCGGAGTTTACTATCTAAGTGTTCCAAAGTCCATGAAGGGTGGTAATATAACATTTAGAGATGGTAAGGATAATTTTGAAATGAGACCTAAAGAAAACTCACTGTTACTTTTTCCAAACTGGTTATTACACACAACAAATTACATTGAAGGTAAGAATTATAGAATATCAATAAACATGGAGGCAATATATGAATAAGATATTAATAATGATGTTGATGATGTTTACAATAGCATTATCACAAACAGCAACAATCAAAAATAGTATAATTGGATATACCACTATTAATGAGAAACATAATCCAGATGATGCAGAAAATAGAAATGGTGATGAATATGAATCTACTATTTCTTTTGACAAACCATACATTTGGTCATTCATTAAAAGTGATGATTCAAAATGGATGGCATCCATCTTTGTAGACGCACCTTGGGCAAGAGGTAGTGTTTATGTTGAGGAGTTATTCTATAAACCATATAGTGATAAGTTCACAGTTGGTTTAGGACGACAAGCAATTCCATTTGGTTCTAATGTTCCATATTTGGATTTAACAAGAGGTGATAAATTTACCTATCAAACACCAACACCTAACGATGTTGGTTTGTTATATTTCGGAGATGGTATTAGTGTCTATGGTGGAGTTGGTAATTGGTTCATCGAAACCTATTACGGAAGCGATATAGAAAATGGATTCGAGGAATACACAGCAGGTCGTGTGAGTTATGAATTTGGTGACCACTTTGTTGGTGTATCACTTGATGACCAAAACAGACAGGCACTTGATATAAGTGGATATAGTGAGTTCGTAGATTATGTTACAGAATTTAGAGAAGATTACCAATGGGGAAGAGCCGTTGTTAGACTACCTAATATGTGGCATCTAAAAGGTTTAGGACTAATTGGTGGTTTGGAAAGAACCGAAGATGAAACACAGGCACTTTATGGTGTTGTGTATCAGTATGGAGAACCCAATCAATTTGTTTCCGCTGAATTAAGTGGAGAAGGTGATTTAAGGGTTAAGTTGTATTATGGTTTTAACTTAAATATAGGAAATAAAAATGACTAAATTTTTAAAAGGATTTATAGCTGCAGCAATCGCAGTATTTGCATGGTCAACACTTGAAATAACTGGTAGTTTTATATTTGCAGAAGGAGCAGGGCCTGTATCGGTTTTATCGGTTAGGTTTTTAATCGCTACCTTATTGTTTGGTGGAGTGATGTTGTGGAAGAAACAAACAACAGGTGAAAATCTGTTCTTAGTTGAGAAAGAAGATAGAAAACAATTCTTGATTAATGGTGTAATACTTGCAGTACACTTATTGGTGTATTGGTTCGCTTGGGAATTACTTGACCCGAACCTACCTGTAATTTACGCAATATTCTATATGTATCCATTTGTGTTATGTCTGATTTCCATACTTTATTATGGAGAGAAGTTTAGTAATAACCGAAAGCTTGCATTAGGATTGGGAACACTTGGTTGTATGTTTGCAATTGAGTTGATACCAACATTCTCACTTGAAGGTCTAAATACTAAAGGTGTGTTATTAGATGTTGCAGCCTGTCTTACTTGGGTTGCTTATTTAATAGTAGGACAAGGTATTATGAAAAAGTATAAACCACTTACGATTGTATTTTATGATTTTCTACAAGTGTTTATTTATGTTTCATTATTTCAATCACCTATGACAACACTTTCAGAGGTAACATTCAATGGTCTATTGGCAATCGCATACATTTCAGTAGTTGCAAGTTTTATAGCATACTTCTGTTATTGGATAGCTGTAAAGAATATTGGAGCTACAAATACAGGTTTAGTTGAATTGGGAACACCAATTTTTGGAGTGACACTTGGTTACTTTTTTCTATCCATGTCACCATCCTTGTGGCAGATAGTTGGACTCGTAATGATTTCAGGTGGATTATTCTTAGTCTATAAGGAAAAACAAGTAGTATATGACCAATGAGTTTATCGTTGAGAGTGGTGGATTTACATTTGAAGTTCCTAGCTCTCATTACTTTAAATTTGAATTATTGGAAGGACAACAAATATTAGATGTAGCAATTTGGACTAAAGATAATCCTAAAAACGAATTCCTAAGTATGCATCACACTATGTTTATGAATGGAAGAAAGGTTACTAAAGGTTATGATTTATGGTCTGATTATGTAGAACGCAAAATAATAGCAAAGTGTGTTGATGAGACAGAGTATGAATCATCAAGTCAAGGATATTTTCATCATGGAGTTATGGGTTATTGTGATTATACAGAAACTAAACGAGATGTAAGCTGTAAAACAAACTTTCTTAATAGTATAAAGGAGTTTGGATTAGGAGTTGAACATCTGAATGACAATACAATAAATTTGTTCGATAAATTTAGGTGTAATCCTGATGGTTACTTAGTTAATTACCCGTCTGACGCGGTAAAAGGAGATTATATAACATTCATGAGTGCTGAAAGTCTTTTAGTTTCTGTTTCACTATGTCCTATTACAACAAATTGGAAAGATTTACAACAAAGACAAATAGCAGCATCTGTTAAAAAAATAAAGGTATCTATTTATGAATAGTAAAGAATTTGTAATTAATTGGTTTGAAAATCATATATGGGCTCGTCCATTCCCATCCAAAATATGTGA
>Ga0208669_1000162_pt1 | contig 28717 bp, 25 predicted proteins | sample 21_taG_FD_184095 | JGI IMG/M metagenome (GOLD analysis project Ga0208669, IMG submission 184095) | Marine viral communities from the Subarctic Pacific Ocean - 21_ETSP_OMZ_AT15319 metaG (SPAdes) (version 2) | ecosystem: Environmental > Aquatic > Marine > Oceanic | place: Pacific Ocean | collected...
AGTCGCCTATTATGCGACCACAGGAGATGAGGTTAGCGGTGATGCAAACTTAACATTCAATCCTTTGGCAGGAACAACTGCTACATTAGTATATGTGGGTGGTGGATTGACAGCAAGCACACAGGCTCACCCCGTTAATATGATACATAAAACTGCTGTCACACCTGCTTTAGGATTCGGTGTAGGAATAGATTATTCAATCGAACCCGCCGCAGGTGAAGTTTTACTTGGAAGAATGGAAGTTCAAGAGCAAACAGTTATATTAAACAATGAAACTGCGGATTTCGTCTTTAAGTTAAGAAATGCTTCAGGCGACCCTGCAACATCTAACGAAGTTTTCAGAATGACGGCGACGGGTGGTTTCAAAACCACACCTTCCGCCGCAGGAGGAACTGTTCTTGAGGTGGGTGCAGGAGTAGGTGGCACAGTTACAGTAGGTGGCTCAGGTGGGATTTCAGCATTGAATACAGGAACTATTTCAACGGTGAATGGTTCAATTTCAGCAGGAGGGACAAATGGAACCGTATCGGCCAATACATCAGTAACCGCAGGGACAGACATTACCTCCACAGGTGGAGATATTGAATCAACAACAGGAGAAGTTAGAGCAGACACAAACATCATCGCCGCACAAGGAAATATCACGGCAACACAAGGCAATGTCAATGCAGAAACAGGTATGAGTATCGCTAAGGGAGATTTGACATGGGCTATGGGTTCTCTCCTACAAAGCGACCCTGTTGGATTTTCAACACCTGGTGGAGAGGTTGAAGTGGCAACTCGAATTTGCGGAACTCGAACTGAAGCAAGTGATATTGCTGATGGAAGTCCTTTAGATTTCGTTGGATTATTAGGTGGAACTTACACTTTAGAGGGTGGAACTTATAGTATGGGTAGTGTAGGAGGGGTAAATGGATATGACGGAAGTTATGCAGGTGCTACTTCGACTTTCGTAAGTTACGATGGTGTCGTTTCAGTTAATTTAACTGACCCTTCTGTTTTCGATGCGTGTGTTGTTGGCGGGGCGGTATCTGTCACAGGATTTACTGTTGCACAATATGAACCTTTTACTATGCAAGTTATAGGTAAAACAAGCGCAGGGAATTTAACTATTCAGGTATTTGGTAACGCTGTTCCATTGTGAGGTGTTGTTATGACAAGAATAGGGGCTTTCGCTACAAGAAGTAAATACAATGCTACTCGGAATCACCCTGCTCAAGGAGCCGCTAATATCAGCCTAACAGGGCCAACAGGGCAGCCTGTTTTGGAGATTATCGCAGGAAAAGAGTATAAACCTGTTTCAGGTGTGCCATATCTTACAGTTAATAACACTTTACAGGAAATCACCTCGGAAGTTCGCTTTATTGAAGGATTTAAGTCTAACTTACCTTTAAATCTTGGTTTCGGATTCAGCAATAGCGGAGATATTACTTCTAACGATGTTTTCGGTGTTACAGTGAATGTTGGTGCAACTGCGAGCATTAAAGGCAGCCCCGAAGAACCTATCCCTATTTTCAGCGATGTCCCTGAACCCAAGGGTGAAAATCCTGTTAGTGATATTACTCTTAGTTATCTACAACCACAGGCTTCCGAGATAGCGAACCCTCCTTTTAGAAATTCAGATGGATTTGCTTTAAGACTTGCACCTTTAGCCGCCATAGTAAGCCCTGCGAACCAAGGGTATATCATCATGCCTGAAATTTTAGTGAACGAAGGTGGGACGCTTATTTTACTAACCCAACTTACTTTTCAATCTTCTTTAACGGATGGTATTCTAACTCAAAATATCAAATGGACGCTTAACATCGCACCGAGCAAGGGTGGCGAAGAAGGCGGAGAAGGCGGAGAAGGCGAAGAAGGCGAAGAACGACGAAGATGATTTTTCCTTATCAAGCCGTGATACAAGCCTCCAAATACCATGACTGTTTAATTATAATATGAGCGCAAGCAAAAAAACTGAAGACCATGTTCTCAAGGCTGTAAAGGATTTAGGAGCCGACATGGTTGATGTTCTTGATGCCATCCACTCCACCCTTATGGAGTTGAATGTTAAACTCGCTGACATGAAGGGACATCTTGATTTAACTACTGCTTTAACTTTAAGTGAAAAAATGGGAGTTTCTGCGTCGGACATTGGTATCGAAGTAAGCATTCCTCAAATGAAAACCTCTACGGAAGTTAAGAAAACTAAAAAAGAAGACGAGGAAGATACACAAGAAGGTGATGAATCTCAAGAATCCACCTCTCACGATACTGTCAGCGAAGACCCTTGTGATGATAGTGGAGTTTGCCACTACGGATAATGCTATTCTTGTTTTTTAACATTCCACGGCCACAATTTAATTTCAGTAGCCATTAGTTCGAGATAATGTTTAGCACACGGCCATGAGCCATCAACTTCATAGCGTTCATCAGTGTAACCTATCTTTAAGCAAACAGGACACTTTACTACTTCAGGATTCACAAGAACACACTCCACAATCCGATTCACAACTTAATTTTACTTCCCACGGTTGGTGCGAGTAAGTTGAAGTATCACGGTCAAAATGCCTAAGAATCAATTGCGGTGCAAAGGGATAATCTCGATACGCTTGAAGAGTGGAAACTAATGCTGAAGTTAAACCTGTGACGAATAAATGAAATTCTGCCATCTCTACCATTGATTTATCAGATAAGATTTTTTCAAGTCGCTGGTGGGCTCGATGATACAAATTCTCGAAATCGTGAGGTGAATCTATACTCTCATCGAAAATAAATTCTTGCACCGTTTCTCCTGCGTCGATAATATCATGCCTACCTTTACACAAACCGATTTTTATTTTCATGTTATCCCTAAATATATGGAAGGACTTCTTACATTTAACTGTTTCGGTCATACTTCAATCCTAAGCCTTCTTATAGTCGTCCTGCGGAATACTATTAGTGATAACCATGTGGGAACACCCTCAACTACATAAATTACTTCAAATAGGTAATGAAATTTTTCCGAATCCTGCACCGTCGCCTTCATCAGGAAACCCTCTTCTACGCAGTTTAGAATCTTCAGAAACTAAAACATTAGCCGAATGGGAAAGCGGATATGTGGTTAAATCTCAAAATAATGATACCTTTTCAGCCACACCTAAAAACGGTTACGGGTTAAGTTTAACTTTAATGCCACTTCAAAGTATGGGGGCTGAAACTTTTAGAAATGAAGCAGATTTGACACCGACAACTTATGCTTGGTTCAATGTAGACGCACCTGTTACTCCTTTTACCTACACACCACCATCAGGTAAAAAAAGAAAAATCCATATCACTTTACCTTCAGATTTTGCTGAATACATTGTTTCTTCAGATGGTGTAGCATTCCCTCACGATGGTATGGGCGGTATTCAAGTTGTTTTAAACAGTTTAACTCAAGATTCTCTTAAAGTTGGAGGTGTTGTTTCAGCCTCCATCGCAAACCCTAACATAGATGATTTCGCTCAGATAAACCTCCCTGTCTTAAGTTTCACTACAAGCGGAATTGATTATTCTTTCGATTCAAGTGCGTGGGGTCGTGACCACAAAATGGTTTTCGGAGCCTACTCTAAAGGTTACGGTTACAACATCCCTCCTAACTCCGTTAAATCAATCCCTGAAGGTAAGAAAGCCTATGGTGGGGCAAGTATTTATGAAGAATTAACTTCAGTAGACATGGTGTGGTATAGCGAAAATGATGTTGCTACTGACGACGAGCCTGATTGCACAAAAGGTTACACTTATAATTCTACCACTAAAACCTGTGAAATAGATTCAGGGGCTAATGATGATGATGATGAGGATGATGAAGGGCTCGATACCGACACACTCTTGAAATATGGCCTTTATGGGTTTGCAGCCTTAGCCGCACTTTCAATGCTAAAGCGATAGAATAATCTTTAGTTAAAGATTTCTACCCTTACCTTCAAATAGTCGAACCTACACATAAGGTTGGCTTCACGGTTTCGGCCTGTCGCTGATACACTCAATTTATCCACTCGGAAAGTGAAGTTTGCTTCCCTTTTCTTTTAAGACCGAACATATCTTCCGTCCACTCTTTAAACTGAAAATACTTTTGTTCATTGTAATCAGAACACCCGTAAGTTTCAATTAAATGTTCAATCAGTTCTCCGTATTTCATCACACTTTTAGAATAAACTGTTTGGATGATTTTCCCTTCACATTTTACACCTACAATAAGTGTGAAATCACATTTTTCACAAGTATCACTTACAACCTTCGATACGGCGTGAGGGCGATTCAAATAACCGCATTGTCGGCAGAAAGGAGAATGCTGTTGTTTCACTACTTGCCTACATTTTTTAGTCAAAGGCGGTCTGCGGTAAGAATGGTTGCACTTAACACATCTGACCTTTTGTTGTCCGAAAGCACGAATGTTACCTCTTAAATCTCGCAATAAGTGGCGGTCTAAAACACGGCTTGATTGGTCTACATTATCCACACCATGTAAAAGTTCCCCTAAACGGAATTGAGCCCCTACTTTTTCTTTCATATTGGCTAAATTCGTGTAAGGGTTTATCTTAACTCCTGCACCAATGTCTTTCATGTCGTGAGTATATCCAATAGTTTCAAACTGTGCTTCTGTCCCAAGACGATTCTCAATGAAATCTGATTCTAAAAGTTTTGGACTGATTTTTTGCCAAGTTAATTCATAATCGTGAGCCGTGTAATGCCAAGCAGAATCAACATTCAAGGCTTCTTTATCAATCTCAGACGGATTTATTTGAGTTGTAAGAATTAAAGGAGCATCCATCTGACCGCCCCTGTGTTGAGATAAAAAATTTCTACTAAAATTCAAAACACAATCCAGCAAAAGAATCAAGGAATCAATATCTCCGTCACTGTTCCTTCTACGACCTGCGATTGAGTAAGGGTGAAAATAAGCACCTTTAATATCGGAAAATCCAATCATCCGACATAAAATAGCCCCTGATGTGTGCGGAGCCAAAGTAGCAAAAAGATGCCCTACTAAATCTTCAGCAGCATCTAATTTGTAAAAGGCTTCTTGACCGTAAAGTTTAACCAACATCTCATCCATATATTGTGCTGTCTTTTTCAAATCATCCTTCAAAAGAGTTGGAGCCACGAAATCTTGAGAACGCAATTCACAAACTTGAGTATCTGTAACTAAAATGTTGCCTCGGCAATCGTGAGTGTAACCAAGTTCAATAGCCTTTTCAACCGTGATACCTATTTCTTGCGGTGTGAAGTGTGTTAAAGTCATATCCACGAAATCAAAACGAATAGTCCCATCACGGAAAGTAGAAATGCCATTCTTATGGCGTAACATGGCTTTAGCGGGATGCTCAGGAATCTTTTCCTTTGAAGTTAAACCCTTCACCCCTTTTACATTTCTATCACCGTAACCTGCAACGCTATAACCTTTCGACCAATTTTCAGCGAAATCGAATTGAGGCCACTCGGTTTTAGGTGTGCGATAGTTAGGTGTGAATGCAAAAGTAGTTTCTCTTTTGTGCTTAGAACACCAAGTCTCCGTTGTGAAACCTTTAGGGATGCTACCACTACCTGAGTCTACTTCCTCTCTTATCTGTTCAGGATTAACAGCGTGATTCAAACATTCAGGACAGAATCTCCAACCAATTTGCATTGATTTCTTGCCCTGACCTGCTGCATCTTTTAAAGACCGAGAAGAAATATCGTGACCTACGGGTATCAAGCCGTGAATAGGAGGTTTCATTTCTCTTAAAGAAACTTTTTCAGGTTTCGCCATTCGAGTTCCTATGCGATAAGTCACTCTCGGTTTAGCCTTGAAATCTTCATGGTGAGCCAACCAATTCACCAAATCCAATCCCGACCATTCATGTTCATCCATAATAGTGTTGTATTCTTCTTTGACCCCTGCGAGGTGAAGATGATGAAACAATTCTGCTTTGTTACCGAAAAGGCAACCGTTGGCATCAATGTCGATATTTAATCGGTAAATCAAATCACGATACTCTTCAGCGACTTGTCGAGTGTCGAGGTTTGTGTTGCGCCAGCATTCTGAAAGTTCTTCGGCTGATACATCGGAAAAATGAGCCACGAAATCAGGAGCCATAGGGATATTGAAATCTTGTTGAGATTGTTTCAATGCTTGCTCGAATGATTCGGGATAAGGCAACCCTGCATCCGATAATACTTGCTTATGCCAATCTTCATTGTAAGGGCTCGGCATAAGGTGGTGATTGTTTTCCTTGAATTCACCAAAAGGAATAAGGATTTCACCTAAATCCCATATCTTACTCACCTTTTTAGAAAACAAGATATTCTCACCCTCAAGATATTCTTCTAATTCAGCGTCTTCGTTGAAACGACGAGCCGAGCCGTCTTTGAATTGAATATATGGGCCTTCAATGCTATCACAAGGCGAAACAACAGTTGCTTTGCCTGGCCTTTCTATTTTCATTTGTGTAGCAGCAATAATAAAACCTCCTGTGGCTCTCATAGTTGCAGGGTGGATAGAAGTTGCTGCCAAACCTGCTGCTCGACTTCTACCATATCTAAGGCGGAAACCACCTTTAGCCATAGGTTGTGAAATTGTCGGCCTACCTGCCACCATGTCGGAGATATACTTGTCTTTAGGTTTGAATTCAACCTCTTTATCTTCTTCTTCGGCGTTAGAGCAATAATGGTCAAGGAAACTCCATCCATCGAGTTTAAGTTGGTCTGTGTATTTTTTCAGTTTAGGAGCCTTCAGTAGCATTCCTTCACACATAACTAAAAGCATACCTTCACGGACATTGTTATCCTTTACACGCTCTAAATCTCGGCCACCCGATACTTCTTTACCAACACCTTCGCCCGTAATATAAACAGGAACTTCTTGACAAATAGAACGCATTTCTTGAGCCGACGGTTTATATTGCAGATTGTGATACAACATAACTTCTTCGATATATCGTTCCACCTCTTTAGGTTCCATTTGTGGAACGCTTAAGTTGAAGTCACGACGCAGGTAATCGGCTAAAAGAACTGATATGGCTTGGCCTGTCCCACCTGCTGACCTAATAGGGCCAGCATAATTCACAGCAAGACATTTAGAACCGTCTTTGTTTTTCAAGATATGACAATCAACTACACCTTCTAAAGGTGCAACAAGAATACCTTCTGTGATAACTGCCAAACCTGCACAAACTCCGTGATAGATTGCCAAACCAATTTCAATATCGGTTTTTTCATCTTTACAACGATTAAATTCTTTCTCTAATTCGTCAAACGACAAATCGAATTTGCCTACTACTGTTTCACGGCAAACTAAAAGTGAAATGTCAATCGCCACTAATTCACGATTACCATCGTGCTTCGTATTGAGGTCACGGATTTGGTTAGCGGTGTCTCTTTCGTGCAGAAATGAAAGAAGTTGTTGCACACGGGAAGCCATGTCTTTGGCTTGAGGGATTTCAACAAAGGTTCGAGAATCGTGGCCTTGTTCACGACACGCTTCAGCAAGAGTGTAAATATCGTCCACACCTTGTTGCAGGTTATCGAGATAATCCTCTTGAGATTTAGACATCTTAACAGACGACATACCCTCATTAAGGACAACCAGCATTTATACTATTACCTTATCGTAGTTCCACTCTATATCCATCGTTGGTCAAAATTTTTGTTACTCGCTTTAATTGATTACCTTGTAAAACGATACTTTCATTCTTAATTGACCCTCCTGTGGCGCATTTTGATTTCAACTTTTTAGCGATTTTACTTAGGTTCATACCTTTTTCAAACCCTTTAACAATAGTTACCTTTTTCCCGTAACTCCTTGTTTCAGTAGAAAGAATAACTTTTGAACTCTCTATGTTTAAACTATCAATGACATCTTTCATGTGGTCGGGCAACATATTATCAACAAAATCGTTATTTTTCATAAGAACACTCTCATTTTATTTTACAACTATTTGATTGCTTTCATCGGCACTCATCTTCATCCTTAACATTTACACGATAAGGTATTTTCAAAGGTTGTTTAGGGTAGTAATCTGTGGAACCTTTTCGCAGAACGATGATTTGGAATTTACCCACGGGTTGAAAGAACTTTTTAGCCGCTTGAGCAACGGGTAAAAGGTCGATAGGTCTTGGACTCATATTATCATCCACACCCCAATTATACTCATCTTCAAATTTCAAATCATATCGTTTAAACATATTTTCTAACTGCGAAACCATTGTGTTCTGTGGTGTAGACCCTCGACCCGTCGAAGAAATATCTTGGGCTATACGGGGGTCTGTGTTAAAACTTGATACAAGTTGCGGATTGAAAACGGAAGGTTGTTCTAATCTTTGCTTAAGCATTTCAAAGATTTTAGGTGCGTGACACTCACCGACATCAATAGAATCCAGCGTAGATTTAAATTTATCGAAATCAATCTGCCACCAAATTTCAGCATAATCCTTATCTAAATTCTTTTTGTTCGCTTGAGTTGGAGGAACTTTTCTTCTACCAAGAGGGGTTCCATTAAATCCTGTCATAGTCCCATAGACAACTAAACGGTGTGTGTAAATAGGTAAAAATTGTGCCTTCCATCGACCATTTACCTTTTTAATAATCGGAACCCCATTATGTTTCACCTTTGACATTGTTTTAACGGTTGTTTTCAACTCTCTTGCAGCCGCAGAAGCAGATTTACCTTTAGACATAGCCCAAATAAAATCAATTTTCTTTTGAATAGGCATCCTACGAATTACTACTTTACCACTTTTACCTTGTCGAGCGATTTTGATACCTTGACGCTGTAAGTAACGATACACAGTCCGACGGTCTGTGCCAACCATTTTAGAGGCTCTATCGACACCGATACCTCGGCGTTCCATTAAAGCAAGAGCCTTTTTCACACGGCTAACCACATCAGGAGCCTGTTGAGGTATATCTTCAATCTTAATTTTAAAGGCTTTACCTGCACCTGACCTAACAATTCTTTTACCTTGGTCTTGGAGATAACGATATACTGTTCTACGGTCTGCACCTACGGATTTAGCAGCCGAATCAACACCCATGTTTTGTTCTTCAATGAGTTTAATGGCCTGTTTGACCCTTTTAAGAACTACTTCATCCATCTACTATTACTCCTGTCATGAAGCATATTAACCCTTCCTCGTTACAGGGGTCAATCCAAGGGGTGGTCAATGTCTTTATCCCCTAAAGTCCATTTTAAAGTTTTAACTACACCTTGAAGTGCTTTAAAATTGCGAGCGTGTTCCACCCATACCTTTGATTTTTGGCGATACTGACTCATTTTCATCATGTGGAAATTTAATTTTCTCTCGGCTTTGTCGAGCATTATTTCTATTTCGTCCCATGACCTATTATACGAATAATGGTCACTATCTTGATGGTCTGAAAGGCTATTTGGCATCGTATCACCAATATCATGTTTCAACATATACTATTTAGGCGTTTCTACTTTTTACAAGTCCGTAGATTCTAATGATTCTAAAAGCGCATCGCTGATAATATCGTCATTGTCGTCGGAAGAAATTTTAGGTGCTTCTAAGTTCCAACCTTCACTTCTACCACCACCCATCTCGAATTTAGATTTATCGGGTGCGGTATCAGAAGAAGTAATCCAAACATCACCCATCTCTTGAAGATAATCTTTGCTTTTCAATTCTTCAAGGCAAGACATAACAGTTCCCATTTTTATCTTTAACACTTGTGATAAGGTCGAAGCATCAGTAGCCCCTCTCTCTTTTATTTCTAAGTAGATGCTGCGAAGAATAGGAGACAAATCAAGGTTGAGGTCTTGAAGGTCAAAGTGTGCAGAAAGTGTTTTCAATGAGTGTAAGACCGCAGAATAAGATTCTTTAATGTCGTCGTTAGTGATTTGTGTTCTACCATTCAATCTCGCAAATGAACGGCACAGATTAGCAAATTCAGCCCACTTTCTATTGTCAGGCATACCCCTTGCATGAAAGGCATCTTGGAATTCCTGCTTACTTTTCAAGGTTTCAAAAACAGTTTTTACCAACCCATAAGATTCATAAACTTTTACGGGCAGTTTAGAAACAAAACGAAGATATTCACGGAAAAAGGCTTGCCACATTTTTAAATCCGACTTTACAGAACCATAATCATCCATATTCTTGATAATGATTTCATCGACTAAATCTTGTTTGCTATCTTCTGAAAGTTTCAATTGAGTATAGATTAAAGTTAAACGAGATATAATTTGTGGAGTGTATCTTCCAAAGGCTTCCATCATTTCTCTTTTAGAAGATTTTCCTTCTGTGTAATTATGAGGGGGGTTTCCAAGCATTAAGATATTGACACAAGTAGGCTTACGAATATCTAATTTACCTTTCGTTAGTTGAACATAACCATTAGCCATAGCCCCTAACATTTCACCAAAAACGGTATCTTTCCACAATTGGAATTCAGAAAGTGCTAACCTTTCGTTATTCATTTTAGGGAGCAAACCCACATCTACCGACCCTAAATCATCACCTGACATAGCACCTACTAAACCAGGTATAGTAGTCATTTGCCCCGAAGAGGCAATACCACAAGGAACTAAAGGTTGAATAACCTTTTCAACAAGCGTGTCTTTACCTTCACCGTGAGAAGTAATGATACCTATGTGTATCAACTCATCCTTTTTGAAAGGTGAAAGGCAGAATAAAAGAATAGCCTTTTTGATATATTCAGGAGCATAGAACTTTTCCCATAAGGTATTCATCATAATATCTAAAGGAGTTAAATTAGCCCTATGGCACTTACGAAGGAAGGTTTGGAACTGCTTCTCGGTGAGGTGCGATTTTTTAGAATCCACATCTTTATTCATACTATCAACGATAAACAATCTTTTAGTTTTATACGATTGAAACCTACCTGTAATTCTTATTTTTTGCCCGTCATATTGGGCTTGTGATAATAAATCGAGTGCGTTACGGAATTCTTTAGGGTCGTCCCAACCACCTTTAAGTTGTTTGTCGTTACCATTATGGATAGCGCAGGGGGCTGCTCTTTTACCATCTCCGACTGAGAATTCTACCATAACACTATCCGAAGGTGAAGAAGGCTCACCTTTCTTAGTTTTCGGTTTAGACATAGGGTTTATTGATAATCGAATAACATATCCTGTGCCACTAACTTCCTCTCCTGTAACGGACGATAAGAAAACATCAGTCATTCCACTTTCAACAGAAGGAAATTGAGTATTCTGCTTTTCAACCCAATTCCGAATATCAGCAGGGATGTTCACAGTCATAAAAAGTCCTCATATCTATTCAATGACATTCAGTATTTATTGGTATGGTTTTTCGGTTAAAATTTATTTTGTGTTTTAGACCCTTAGCGAGGCTAATAATAGATAAACTAAGAGGTGGTTAAAGGGTATGGAGTCGGTGAGATTTGAACTCACAGCCTCTCGGATGCAAACCGAGCGTTCTTCCAAATTAAACTACGACCCCTTGTGGATAAACTACCTTACGGTGTTGGAGTTAAAAAATGAGCCCCCCCTGTGAGGGGGTCTACCCATTTTTAAATTGTGGTTGCATACTTTAGTCGTGAAATTATCACAGGCTTTCACGATTCAATGCGATGGTCTGCAAAGGTTTCCACAATGCTCACCATAGGATAACACCTTCCTCTCGGAGGGCTTTTTCCCGTAGGTGTCTGATAGATTGTGACCCAAAGTGGGGAATCACCATGTTAAACCGAATCGTTATATTGATAAGGCTAACGCTGAATCACAACCTATTGGAACATCCTCGGATAGAACCAAAGCCTCAAATAGAGGCTGACAGTTGAGTAAAGTTATGAACTCACTCAGCAGCGTCGGCTTCGACCTTTTCAAGTTGGTCAGCAGGGACAGGTGGAACTTCCACGGAATCTCCTGTGTTCACAATTTGAAGGACAAGGGCATTGTATTCGTTTCCAGCCTTGCTCATCTTCTTATGACGGACAAATTCAACTTCGAGAGGGAAGGAAGCACCATTGGTGATAGCCTTTTCGACGGTGTTCTTGAGTCTTTCTTGTTCAAAGGTGTTGGAAACCCACCATGTAAGGCGGCGACCATCATCAAGACGAGCAAGTGTGACAGCGGTGGAATCGTTGAAACCCTTTTGCGAAGGAATATCGTAGTTCGGTGTTCGGACGATTGCGAGGTTGGAGTAGTATTGTCCCATTTCAGCATTGAAACGCTCGGTGACGACTCTCATTTGAGGTCGGGAGGTCTTTTCAGACTCCATCCTTTCAAGGAAGGCGGTGGCTTCGTCGGTCATTACTACGGGTTCTGCATTTACTTCTGTATCTTTTGGCATATTTTTCATCTCCATTTGTTTTTTTTGCGGTGTTCGCTAATCTATACTTCTGACAACTATGGTATAAAGTTTCGTAATTACATTTGAATGATATTCTTTATCTTAGTTACTACCCGTGCGAGTGCAGCGTTTTTGGCCGTAGTTTGAGATTAAATACTTGTAACCTCTAATAGGGTTATGCTGACCTATGGTGTAATTGTAAAGGATGAGCAAGAATACTTAGAACAACTTATCCCTCATTTGCTTCAACACAAGCACCCCACGCACACCGTAAGAGTGTTGGTTGATGTAGAGCAAACACCTAAAGAGATTATTGAATACTTAAGTTCTCAACCCGAAGTAATAGTTGATGAATATCTTTTTCAAAGAGATTTCGCAGCCATGCGAAACTTTTTTCTTGAACGATGCGACACAGAATGGATGTTTCAAATAGACTGTGATGAAATCCCAAACCCTATTTTAATGGGTATGCTCCACGAAATTATTTCAAAAGTCCCTCCCACAGTAGAAGTAATATCAAATCCAAGAATCAATACTTACGCTGATATGACTTCAGAATATCAAAAAGAATTGTATTTAGAAGTAGAACGAAATGAACACGGATGGTATCATTGGCCTGATTATCAGTATCGAATCGTTAGGTGTGCTTCTTCATGCCTATGGGAAGGTGTAGTTCACGAAGGTTTAAACTATGCAGGAGAGTGTATTCATTTAACGGCGCACGAAGACTTTTCTCTTTTACATCACAAAGGATTAGAAAAACAAAGGCGACAATCGGCTTTTTACGAAACTTTTGATGAACATAATGAACTCGCAGATTTTTTACTTCAGCGCAGAAAAAACTTCAAAACACAATTAGAGCAGATGCGTAAAAGATTCTATGGTGATGAATAGGCTCAAATAGTCGTGCGATATAATAAAGTTGGTGATGTCATGATTAAAAATCCTCTTGATGCAAATATCGAAGATGAAGTTCACGACCTTATCAGAACAGTGGAGGCGACATATTCACAAGTAAGAGTAGAATATCACCCTACACTTGATGAGATTGCTTCAAATTTAAAACATTACCTCTCATCTAATAAAAACCCGTGGCCTGAATATCGTGTTTCCGTCCCTTGGGGTATGATTCGTATTGAATTTTCCGCACGAATACAAGATATGATTAACCCTGAAGAAAAACCTAAGTATCGAGGGACGCTCCATGAAAAGGTCTTGCAGATGCTCAAGGAAGAATCTTTTAACCCTGTTGAACTCGAAGGTAAAGAAGGAATCAATTTTATTGGTGGCAGTTTAAAGGTTGCCAAACTACTTGACTCTAATTTTCCCAATCATAGTTTGAGTGTTGTTGAATCAAGCAACGGAGGAACTATTTTGAAACTTGGTGAAAGGTTCGCTCAAATGAAAACTACAACTACTAAAAGAGGAACTAAAATTTACACTAACTCTCAATTCTCTTCCGTGGTGAAATCAATGGCTAAAGGTAACGCTGCCTTTTCTCAATTTCTTTTAGAAAGTGCTAAGGCTGCTGAAACTTTTGCTACTGAAGATTTCGCCGCACCCGATTTCTCGACTCCAACCCCTTCACAACCCTCACCACCTGTATCGCCCGCAGCACCCACTCCTACACCTTCAGCACCTACACCTGCCCCCGCAGCACCGCAACCCGATATTATCCCTAACGAGTTCTTACAACTTATCAATCAAGGTCTACATTTACTACCCCCTGATGTAGAGACTATGATTACTAATGAGATTGTGAGAATTCAATTTCCTAATCCTGACCCCGACCCTGACCCACAACCTCCTAAGTGTAAGCCTGTTCTCAAGAGAGAACCTCCTGACCCTCGTATGACTCGTATAGACTCTTACAATTGTGTTAATTCAGGAATGCCTAATGGTGACGGATTCGGATGGTCTATCTATGGAACTCTTGAAGAACCAAATCTTTTCGCACGAACCAGCACCATAAAAGAAGTTTTCAAATTGGCGGCAGGACAACCGCAGTTGCGTGAAATATCGGCACAAGAAACGCCCGCAGGATGGACGCAAAATCAAACATTACCTGTTACTTGCGCTCAATTAGGTGGAGGTAAGGTATTACGATTGCCTTCAGTTTCCGCTGATGCTGTGCCTGTTAAAATAACCTTCATTGGTGGTGGAAAGGATATTCAATACCCTCAAATTATTAAATTTTGGAAGGATTCTGCCGATGAATTATTTATTGAGGTAAAAGATTACAAACCTTCACTACACGCTAAATTATCTTTTGTAGTTGATATTGCACACCCTAATTTCGCCGTTATTACAGATAAAAATGCTTTATTCTCAATAGGTATGAGTTTTAGCGATTATGTGGGTGGTGCAGGAAAGCAATATCCGCATCAACCCCCCTTATCGAGTATTTTACAAGGTTCGGGAGATGCTCATGCTGACAAAGTTATTGCGAAAAAGAATATCAATCCTGAGCAATCCATAGGTTCCACACTTAGTATGATGTATGAATGGTTGTGGAATTGGACTTGCGCTGAAATACCTCGTAGTGTTCCTGATATTTTCGATGCTTATCTGCTCACAAACGCAGGAGCGTGTAGGCATAGAGCCTATATTATGTTCCTCGCTTTAAACAAATTAGGACTTCCTTGTAGATTTTTAGGTTCAACTTGTCACGCTTGGCCTGAGATTTGGAATCCTGAGAAAGGTATGTGGATGCAATTAGACTTGAATGGTTGTGACGACCCTGATAAGTGTCCTGATTGCACCATAAAGAATCCGTGGTTCGGTTTAAGGGAAAAGTGTTGCCCCGACGGTTACGATTTCAACGATGCTTCAGGAGACTGTGAAGCCTCGGATGGTAGCGGTCAAAAGGTTAATTCTATTGATTGCCCGCCTTGCGTTCCTAAACCATGTCCCGAAGATTACTATTGTGACCCTCGATACAATAAGTGTATTCCCGATTGCGATAAATTATTCGGAACTGACTACATCTTTGTAGGTAAAAGGGATGCTTGTGTTAATTGTAGTGATGAAGATAAAGTCTACGATTATATGACTGATGATTGTGAATGTCCTGATTGTCCCGAAGATTATTTCATGGATAGGACAGGGCATTGTGTAGACGCAGAAGGTAATTTGAGCGAAACTGCACCTGCGGGATTATATCGAGATTTGGCAACAGATGTTTGCCTACCTAAAGATGATTGTGATGAGTTAATGCCTGGTGCTAAATTCAATGAAACCACAGGTCGATGCGAGTGTATGCCTATTTTAGATGAAGAAGGTAATTTAGTTACAGTTATGGTTTGGTCGGATGTTGAAGGTAAATGTGTTGAAGATAAGGATGATAAATGTCCTGACGGTCAAATGAAGATTTACGATGTTTCATTAGGAGCATATCGCTGTGTTGATATTCCTGAACCTTCCCCGATACCTCCGAACCCTAATCCTAATCCTAATCCTGTTCCGAATCCTGATGAAGACGACGAAGAAGAAGAAGAAGAAGATTTGATTATGGATGATGATAAGGTAGTTTTGAATTTAACTCGTTGGGTTAATCTTACGAATGGTGATATTTCCGACACTGACCCTAATGATTCCTCTTTTAGAAGTATTGAAACTAAACAATGCAGACTTCAAGGTAGAAGTGGTTCAGGAAAGCCTTACCCTGTTAGATATAATGTATTCGCAGATTTACACGGACTTTACGAAAAGTGGATGATGCGTGATTTAGATATGGATTTAGTTACAGCAATTCCTCCAACTTCGGAATTAAATCCTGATTATGTGATTTACTTGGTGGCTAAGTCTGACAATCTTGAGGCTGCGAAAGAGCATATAGAGGTATGGCGAAACAGCCTCTCGGATGCTACTTATGGTATCTTTGGAACACGGATTGACCTTGTAGATGAGAACTTTACTCAAGGTGATATGGAAGGAACTCTTTATGCAATCATTCAAGAGTAACTACCCCAAGCCTTCTTATAGTCATACTACCAAGTAACATTATGTCTCAACCGTGGCTTCAAGAATGGCAAAAATTTACACCTCAAGCGATTGAGGAAATAAAAAGCCACAATGATGATACCCATCTTGAAAAAGAATGGATGAGTTATGTTTATGAGAAAAATGGTAGATATTACATTGGTAAGGCCAGCATGGGTGATGAATCAGCAATATCAGTTATCCCTGCTGAAAAAACTGCCGTGGACGCTGCTACTAAAGGCTTAAGCCCTAACCAAAAGAAATGGACTATTCACGGACACCCTCTAAAAGATGGAAAAATTTACAATGGAAGGCAGTATTTTTCTTCGGTAGATTTAATTGATGAATTTTTAGAGGTTCGTGACAGTGATAAAAATGGTGGTAGGAGTAGAATTGTTCAATACATTGTTTATCCTCACCAACAAAAGGAAGGCGGTAATGAAGTTATTCATAATAGGGTGAGAGTCTTGATTTTCCCCGATTCTAAAACCATCGTTAAAGCCATGAAGCAATCTAATCCGTCAGTAGACCCTTTCGCCATTACAAGAGATAACGGTATGAATAAGTCAGACTCAAACGGAACTACTATGAATGACATGAACATTGATTGGTTTAGATTTCAAGAAGCATTAGGTAAAATGGGTCAAATGGGGATTGTCGATATTGAAGGTAAGGGTGGAGAACACAGTCACCCCCTAAATGCCGAATCAATGATGGATAGATTCAACATCCTACAAAAGTTCGGACTCTTAATGGCGGCTTTCGGAACAGGATTTTACGCTTTCGGCAAGTTCTCTAAACGGTAAAGTTCAAGAATGAATTGCTCTAAATCCGAGTAAGTTGGATTTTTAAGAACGAAATCCCAATTGAAATCGAAATTGTCGAGCGCAGTTTCCGATACTTCGTTCCTATTATTCCAATGGTTTTCCCAATCATCACCATAAACTCTTTGAAGTCGGGTTTTTCTTTCCTCGGCATCAACATCTAATCTGATAGTAATCCAACCTGCCTCTTTTAGAGCCTCTACTTCGTTAGGAAATCTTACATCGTCACAAATAGCGCAACCTTTCATACTTGCGCCGTCAGCAGACTCTAAACTATCTTGAATAGATTCGTATTCATCGGCTCGGTCAATCAACAAGTTAATCCACACCATAGGTTCTATATCACGAAATTGTTGGCCTATTTTTTGAAGGAGAGAACGGTCTTTGTAATCTTCAGGCATACGAAAATAACGGCGGGCGACTTCTTTTACAGGGTCAGCCAATGAAAACCTTTCTGCTACTTGTAGAATATCTTGGTCGGCTCCACCTGAGCAAACTTCCACATCATGATAATCAGTAATCATATCCAAAAGAGTTGTTTTACCTGAACACATTTTACCGCTGATGGCTATTTTAAGAGTCATGACCTTACTTCCTGCCATTTGGGATAAAAGGGTTGTGTTCTTATAGTCGTCCTGCTTCATGGAAATGATTGATATGATAGATTATTTTGATTTCTTCAATCAACGCATTGGGAAGATGATGCAAAGGAACGCAGAAACTATTCCTGCGGTTACTGCCGCACCTTGTAAGAATTTTTCTTCTACTTCGCTCGATTCAGCGACCATCGACGGCTCTTTTTTCGACACATCTACATCTACTAATGTTCAAGGTGGTGTAGTTCCTGCCAACATTTACAGTTGTAATCATTGGATTATCAACAGCACCGCAGCCGACTTTTTTAACACATCAAGAGGGGGTGCATGGCGACCCTCTCCGCTTGCACAAGTAGGAGATATAATGGCGATGATAGTTTGGGAAATACCTTACACTCGATGCAATAGTTCCACTACTACGAAAACTTACATGAAACAATATAAGATTTTCACTAAACAATCTGATGGCTCTTTTAGGGAAAACAATAGCACAGCGTCGGCTTATCAACCCACACTTTTAGGGACTTTAGATTCTTATTATCCCGCAGGAACAATGAATGCAGCCAACGACGGATTAGAACCTAATGGGTGGGCTATCCGTATCAACACATCTCAATTAAACACCATGATTAACGCCATTATTAGCGGTATGAACACCTTTATGGGAAGTTCGCCTACGGTAAAAACGGGTTACGATGATTGTTTCATGTTGTTAAGCCAACCTGCTCGATGGGTGAGTGTCCCTAACAGTGTTGTGTGGACGAGTTCAGAAGCAGAATTAGCCACCGTAGGAGGGGGTAGACCTCTAAAAGTTACAATAGCATGGGAAAACTATGCGGTTCCGAGGCAATCTCCTACCGAAGGAAGGTATGTCGCCCGAACTAATGGTTCAGGTAGCCAAGCCGTAGTTGTAGGGCGCACGACGAGTATCACACCCAATACAAGGGGCGTTTTCAATAAATCGAACCTTGCTACCGAGTTAGAGGAATTGAAAGTAATATCTCGTAATTATGTTGCAGGGGAAGACCAACAAGAGCAAAAGGAACTTGATGATTATAACGAAGAAAACAGATGTGACGATGGGTGGGTTAGAACAGGTCAATGTGGGGCTAACACATATAAACAATATCGTGGAAGATGCCACCGCTGCGTTTGTAATGAAGGTTATGTTACCGATAACTATGATTATCTACAAGAAGTCTACATTTGGGATGGGACAAATCCTTGTCAAGAAATGAGTTGCCCTGATAATTCTATTTACAATGCTACCTTAGATGAATGCACTTGTAAAAGTGGTTTCACTGAAAACAGTAGTGGCGAGTGTATAGAAAATGATTATTCTTTAGACCCTAACGACGATGGTGATGCCGACGATGGTGATGCTGACGATAGTGACGAATTACTTGACGATGATGATGATGGTGATGATGAAGAAGAGTTCGACATTGAAGCACACTTAAAAGAATACGGAGTATGGTATGGTTTCGGATTAGCAGGTGTTTTAGCCATGTCTTTACTAAGCCCCAATCGAGGTTGATGATATGGATTCGTTTAAGGTTATGGATAGGAAAATGGCGGAGATGCTAACTTTCCATCAGGAAGGGCGTAGTGGCCCTGAACAGTGGGCGTGGGGTTATCGAATAAAGGATAATGAACAAATGGAATCTCGACCTGCCACTTTGGAAGAATACTATAATATGGAATACGATGATGGTAATAATCCTTTTTCGAGGTTTAATGCAAGAGGTAGTAAATCATGGTCTAACGGAGATATGACTTTGAAGTTAAAAGATGTTACAGGTTCCGATGGGGCTGCTGCTCTTGTAGTTAAACCTCATTGGCGAGTAAAGGTTAAAATCGAGTTTGGAGATGCGAACACATGGAGGTTTAGGCAATTAACCAATAGTAGTGGGCAGGAATTCACGGATGCTTTCACACTCTACAATTCTCACCTTACGGATGAGTTGAAAGATGCAATCGGACAAAATTATAAGAACTACATAGCGGGCTATTTTAAAGGTCAGCACTTATCTGAAAATCAAGACTCCACTTCTTATCTTGAGCGTCAAAACAGTAACACATTTTATGTAAGCAAGAATGAAATATGGATGGTTCTCGACGGCGATGCAGATGATGAGATTCATGTTGATATAGATGGAGAACACGGTGATATAGGGCAACTCTATTTATCCGCAGGTGGTCGAGTATTCAATACGACTACGAAATTAGATGATGCAAGGTCGTCAGGTGCAGGAGACAATTGGGTAAAGATAACGCTTGCAGGAGTGTATTATAAGCCTTCAGAATTCGGTGATGGAAAAATTGAAGTCCATCGAGGCTACGAAATTGTTCACGACATCGGAAGAGGTGTAATCGAAGCAATAGATTCTAATGGAGTAGTTCTTTTTACTCAAACATATTTTATCAACACCGACGCTAAAGCCGTCAGGAATTACATTAGAGGTGAACTTGATTATAGTGAACAGGTGGCGTTGCGAGATGATGCGGGAGAAGGAGGTTGCCCTCAAAATGCTACTTATGATGCTGATAACAACCGATGTGTTTGTGATGAAGGATATGTCACTGATATGTTTGGTGAAGAGTGCGTCGTAAAGGAAGAGGGAAATGATGCACCCCCTCAAGGTTGCCCTGCTAACTCAAGCAAAGGTGACGATGGATTCTGTCGATGTAATGATGGTTACAAGTATGATTCGGGGGTTTGTGTGGTAGATGATGGAGATGAAAGTCTTTCGGCTACGGAACTATTAGAAAAATATGGGCTATACGCTTTATTGGCAGTAGGTTCGATATTTGCCGTGTCTATGTTGAAATCTAATTAGGCCAAACCTCTTATAGTCAAACAGATAAGTAGAGATGATATTCATGAGTTTAATAGACACATTTGCCTTTGAATCAATTGCTAACAAGCAACTTATCACGGTTGGAAACGACAGAATTGGAAATGGTCGTGGCGGTGGTCTACAAAAACTTGATGCCGACTGTTTAATTGAGTGGAATGGGTGGTCTGCTTGGAGTCAATGTCAAGAAATAGGGCCTCAAGGTGGCGGAGATGGGTTTTACGGAAAATTCAAGACACGCCAAGGAGAAATTAAACGAATGAGTTTAGGTAACGGTAAGCCGTGTCCGACAGAAACAGGTAGAGACAATATGTTTATACAGGCTACCACTGAAGGTTACGCTGAAGGTTATTCATACCACGAAATGAACGGTAAAAGATTTATTATAGAACATAAGATAATGCAATGCACTCGCCCCGACCCTGTGGAAGAATCTGAAGAATCCGAAGAATCTGAAGAAACCGATGATGTCACTGAACAGGGTGAAGAAGATGGTGAGGCAGACGATACTGCTGACGGTGAGGAAGAAGAAGAAATCGTTACCACTACTCCTGTTTCAATAAGCGGTCAAGTATCACCTCAATGCCCTGCTAACAGCACTTTCGATGAAGAAGAAAAACTGTGTAAGTGTGATTTAGGTTACACGCTTGATGAAAGCACCAGCCAATGCAATCGCAACACTGTCGGTTTCCTTCTCGACGCTAAATGGTGGATTCTAAGTGCCGCAGGTGCAGGTGGAGCCTACCTTTACCATCGCTCTCGATAATCAGAATCTTTTGTGATATTCTGAAGAGTTCGTTCCCATCTTACGATAAAATTTAGAAGTGTGCCATTTCCAAGGCGTGTTACGATACTTTTCTTTTAGAGAGTAAGTAAAAGGTTCAGATTCTTTATTGACATCAATCATAGGATTATTTGAAATCCGAGTGGCTATTCTCATAGGAGTTAAATCCACCTTTCTGTTTTTCAATTTAGACCTGATATGGTCTGCACTAAGGTATTCATTTTGTTTAGATAAAATATGAAGTATCGTCCAAAAGTATCTATCTTTTCTTACGGCGAAGGCACAAGTTTGATTACAAAATAAATTGTTTTCCGAATGCCTACCTTTCAAGGTTGTGAATGAATTACAACAATAAGCACAGTCGAGTTCCAGCGTGGCTCTTTTAGTTTGGGCTTTACCCATACAAGTTTTATTACAGTAGATATTTTTATTTTCAGGCAGTTCTCGTAACCCTCTCGCTCGTAAGTCTATTCCCACACCACAATGAGTGCAAGGTGCATTCATATTATATGAGTCTTGCGCCATACCCTTAAGTTATGTCAATTCCCATTTATAGCCTTTACCGAAGTGATAAAGTCTTGCATAGGCGTTGCATTCTCTTGCCTAACGCACACATTACCGTTTTTAGTAATTCCAAAATCTGATGAGTTACAAAACCACCATTGTTTTCCTCGACCCCCTACCTTTCTAAAAGCATAAACTGTTTCTACGCCGTAGAGGTCTAAGATGGATTTGTAAGAATCGTATTGCTCTCGTTCTCTTTTATCAAGATAAAATGGGAATGGCTTGTTTTTCGATTTCACTTCAAACCTAATTCCACAAAACATGATAGGGTCAGTTTCAGTTGAGTGAAACATCAAGACATCCACCCCATCGCTATGTGCGCCCCTGTGTCCGAACCAATTTTCACCTAATTCTTCTCGGAGAACTTTAATTAGTTCTCTTTCGTATCGGGTGCGAGAGCGATTCCTCATACTCTAAATTAACGCTTTTGTTATTTATCTCATGGCATCCATGATATAAGTCGGAACTAATCTTTCTATCTTTCTTGTTTTGAACCAATGTTTGAAATGTGCATCCACCACATAAACATGACCCCAATCATCTTTCGACCTCATGGCTCTACCGTATTGTTGTAAGAGAGTCCTTACTGTATAAGTTTGATACCATTCTTCGTTATTCTGCATTTTCAAACGAACCTTTGTATCGCCAAGTGAAAGGAACGGTAACTTACAAATAATAACAAAACGAATATCAGGATTATCGTAACCTTGATTGGCGTAAGTGCTAATCAAAATACCGTCACCATCACCTTCTTTGAATTGATGTAAAGTTTCATCTCTCTCTTTTGGATTTTTAGTGTGTTGAACTAAACGAGCCGCAGTTTCAGGGTGGTGGTCAGATAAAATATCTACAATGGCGGATTCAATGCCGTCGGTGTAAGGTAAGATTAAACCTTTATGACCTTCGTAGTGTTTAGCAATTTTAGCCACCGCTTCAGCCGTCTTTTTCAAGTCGGAAAACTGAATTCCTTGTGCTTCTTTATTCCATATCATTAAACCCCCTTTCTGCGATAAAGCAAGAGGTCGCTTGGCCGATGGGAAAGTGGATTCCGTTATTTTTAGATAAACCGACTCATCAGGATTCAAACCTAACTCTTCCATGAATACTTCAGGTGACACAATAGTTCCTGACATGAAAACTCTTTGGTTGCCAAGAGATAAAAAGCAATCTTCAGCATATTTAGAAACTGAAAGAGGTTCTACACGAAGAACATTTTTAACACCGTCGTCGTCGAATTGATAAACCCACTTTTTCCAATTGTGCTGTAATTCCGACAACATCATGTAAGCGTGTTGCACGAAAGCCTTAGCATCAGCCATTTCATCAGGTCTATATTTCCTATGCTTGAGATTGATTTCTACTTCTTTTACTAAGGCTCTCAACATTAAAAGAATTTGAATACAATCCGCCCTTCTTTCGTTATCAGGTGTATCTACTCTCATAGATTTAATGCTTGGGAAATCGTGATTCAATCGAGATTCATTGGTTTGTTGTTTAGAAGGTTTCTTACCATAAAGTAAGCGAGCAATTCTTTTACGGCTAAGAGAGAATCCACAAAACTTTTCAATCGTTGCTGCTGTTGTGTGGGCTTCATCGACAACTAAAAGTGGGCGAGTCGGTAAAGTAGGTTTCCCGAACATCTTCATAGCGGTCAAATAAGTGGTGTTCCCTATGAACCATCTGTTCTTTAACGCTTCGGCATAAGCATCATAGTAACCACACGAAGTTTCAAACGGCAAGCCTTCCATGACCTCTTCTATATCTGTTTGCTTCAAAGCGTGAGGGCAATCGAAACCCTCTATAACTCGGCATGGTGCATTAGCCGCACTACAATTTTCTAAATCTAACTCTTCAAGTTCCTCTTCAGTAAGAGCGCATTCATAGTTGCCTCGACCCATCGCTGAAGACATGAAAGGGTGGTCTTGAATATATTGAGATTGAAGACCTTTCAAAGGTGTAGATATATAGACCGAGTTATCAAAAACTAATGGCAACCAATATGCCAACGCCGACTTACCTGAACCTGTGGGACATTCTACTATGACATTCTTATAGCCTTCTTGTAGTTTATCTGCTATAAGCGGTAAAAGGTGTTGCTGTTCTTGGCGGGCTTCAGTGTAAGGTGTATCAGTTCCGAGAATAGATTGAAATCGTTCCCAATCGGAACTTGTGTTAGAAGGTTTCACAGAAACTACTTCGTAACCTAAACTTTTAGTTTCCACAGGCAACGAAAACCCTTGAAGTGGTGAACCTCCACCATTTACTGAAGTATGTTTAATTGTTTGTTGCTCGTAATCATTTTGATAATCGAATTCCGACTCGGTTTGGTCTGTGGCCGTAGATTCGCCATCCACTAAAAGTCGTAACTTGTTTTTCGCACAATAAGAAATCAGTCTTGGAAGTAAGGGAGAACCTACTCGATACTTACCTTTCCACGAATCAACCTTCCACCACAACTTAAATGAGGTTTTCAAGGTGTCTTTGTGTTCAAAGGTGCGACCTGCGACTTCAATAGTATGGGCTGACACAACTTAAATTAAGGGCAATCCGTATATGAGGCTTCGCTTTCTAAGCCTTCTCACTTGCAGTTGTATTGCTTGCCCCTTTCGATTCTGCATCCTCTTCTTCCTCGCCTATGGGGGCTGTTTTAAGTTTTATCTCTTTTATCTTAGCAGGGTTCAGTTCTATATATGTGAAGTAATCTATGCAATCTTGAGAGTTCGCCCAACCGTTAGCATCGCATAACACACATTTCAATTTCCATTGTTGGTCGATATTCCAACCAACACCTTGACACAACGGGCAAATTATCCGCCTCATACCTTGATTAAGTGGTGCAACTAAATAAAACCTACTTAAGCCAAACCTCTTATAGTCAATCTGCGAAATAGAAACTGAAGTGAGCCGCATGGGTATTTTAAGTTCTTTTTTCGATGTCGTAGCAGGGGTTTCCATTCTTGCAGGTCGTTCTTCACTTTTAGATACTAATTTGACTACGATTGCAGGGCGCAATTTCACCGTTAGAGGGGCTCTCGGTCTTTCTTTTTTATCGGTAGGTTTCATCAACCTTATGGCTACCAGCCGTAAGCAAAGGAAAATTGAACGCTTAAGCAAGGACGCTGAAGAGTTTGGAGCAGAAGTGACCGCCCAACCTGTTATGTGGGATGAATATGGTCTTGAAGGTGATAATGATGGTCGGGCGTATGGGATTCATTTTACTGATGGTTACGAAGTTTATGATGTTCATTGGTTCGCTACGGCTAAAGAAAGAGATGCTTACATGAAAGAATATAATGAGGATTTTTCTGCTGAAACCTTTAATGCTGAAAATGAAATCATGGTTCACCAACTCATTAGTCCTTATGAAACGGGCGGTTATTCTACGACCTACATTTACCGTGATGAAAAGGATTTGATGAATGCTATTTGGCATGACCACGCTTGCGAAAGAATGGAGTATTATCAAGATGAACATCCTGAATACGATTGGGATGGTTACATTGACTCAGACGAAAATCGAGCCATATTTGACAAAAAGACTAAAGATATGTCAATAGATGAGATATTGGAATACAGTGACTTGGACTACAACCTATACTACAAAAAAATCCCTCTTAATTTAGAAGGATTTAGTGTTGATGGAAAATATGGCGAAATTAGAAATTTAACTCGAAATAGTGGCATTCTTCGGGCGGAAACCTTCAATGCCCCTGCTGCTGTAATGCGAACCTACAAAGGACGCAAAAGCCCTTCTATATCTGCCAAGTCGGTCAAAGTAGGCACTCGTAAAAGAGGTAACGATGGCAAGATGTGGCAAGTGCGCTCGGTCAAAAGCCGAGGTAAAAGAACACAACGCTGGTTTAAAGATTAGGTGATTAGATGAAAAACTACCCAAAGGAATTTTACGCTAAGGAAAAGAAACCGATTCACATTATAGGTTACACTGTGGCTCTTGGTATGATAGGTGTAGGATTTGCTGAAACTATTCACTCCTTACCTTACATCGCTAAGGGTGAATCCACCACCACAGGCATTTTACTTGGGCCTATTGGAATCTTAGCAGGTGGCGCAGTAGCCTTTGCTTACTTGAAACAAGCAGGAGTTGTTTATTGATGCTAACAAATCCCAAAGTATTATCTCGCCTAATTGAAATTTTAAAATCAGGGGTCGTTTATTGATGGCCTTGAATAATAATCAGAAAATGGCTGCGGCTGCCATAGTTGGCCTTTTAGGTTTAGCATGGATGTTCGGTAGCGACGATGTTTCTTACCCTGAAAGTTTCGGAGGCGAATGGGTTGGAGAGAAGCATTTTGAAGAGTATCTACCCAACAAGAATGACTTTTATTCTACGGGTTTAATAGCCGTAGCAGTAGGTGTTGGAAGTTACTTATACAATAGAAAGTGAGGTTTGAACTATGGAATTCAACAAGAATCAAAAACTTGCTCTTGGAGTTGTTGGAGGGCTTTTAGGATTATCATGGTATATGGGTAATCAATTTGAAAAGGCTGACATGATGCGTTCTGAAAATTTCCGTGCTGATGATGATTTAGTGATAACATTTGAAAGAGTGTTTGACGATTATGGGGAAGATGGATTAGGAGATGGAGAACAAATTGTAGCAACTCAATCTGTGAAGGTATCTAAGCAAGATTATCTAAACTATATGAGAAAAATAGTTCCTCCGAGCGATATGATAGGGGATTTAGATTACTTTGTTTTTGATTACTTGAATCCTTCCCAAATACAGTATATCAAAGGTGGAGAATACCAAGATAATGATAGATACGAAGGTTCAGGAGTCCATTGGCTAAAGATTGAAAACGAACCCGAAGAAATAGAACAAGTTAGACAAGAAGTGATTGCTCATTATGGGGGAGAATACGATGCCGAAACTTTTGAGGCCGAAGGTATCTGCCCCCTGTGCGATACAGGACACATGGATAGTTATACGGAACTGTGTAATACTTGCGGCCATTGTGTGGATGGTTGTGGGATGTGGGCTGGTCAAGGTTGCCAATGTTTGGAGGCAGAAACCTTTGAAGCAAGTAACACTAAAAAACCAAAACTAACACCAACTCAGTTAAAGACTTTGAATATGATGAAAGCCTCTACCTTTTACGGTGGTGACAGGGGTAATGCAACGAGATATGCTTATGTGGAAATAGATAATAGAGGGTGGAAACCTTACACTACAAGACCTGTTCAGGCGTTAATAGATAAAGGCATAGTCACTATTGGCGGTGGAAGTAGAAAATTCTACGGGCGAGTAGAAAGTATGGAAGCCTATCATGTTTATTTGAATCCTGTTGCATGGGAATATCCTTTCCAATATGATTCTGATAAATCCTTGTCACAAGTAGGAGATAAGATTGTTCAAAATGCAAAGGTTCGCCAACAGCAACACGCTCGAATCCTTAAACAAAAGCAAGATGAAGAAAATATGACTGAGGATGAAATGTGGGATAATTTGTTCGATAATTCTCCTGAACTGAAAGAGATATACGGCTTCGGGGCTGAAACCTTTGCATCCCCTGATGATTATTGTTCGGATTGTCATGTTGATGGTGATAATTCAACAGGGAGAATGTATTTGGTCTGTGACGATTGCGGAGATAGTTATGGGGCTGAAACTTTTAATGCTGATGGTGCATACATGAGAAAAACCAAATCCCAAACCTATGAAAATGAAAAATGGGGTATTTTTTGGGATGGTGATTCCCGATACCGATGGTATGGAATCTCCTTGATAGATAATCCAAATGATGTTAGAATTGTTGCGGAGTATGATGCAAATGCAACCTACCCTTATGCACTTTCTATTCCTCAACCTGATGAGGTGAAACAGTTTAGGACATTCAATGAACTTTTGGGACATCTTGATAACATGATGGAAAGAGGTCAAATTGGCGTATTTGCTCATGGAGTGGATGGGAATAGAATGCGAGGGAGAAGTAAATATCCTACTGTTGGTGATTGGACTTGGTATGGGGCTGAAAATTTTGATGCAGAAACAATGACCCCAAGCGAGGTAAAGGTGAAAGTTACCAAAGATGTTACTCCAAAGGGCAGTAAGATAATCGTAGAAGAGTGTGTTGATATTCAAGCGCACAAAGCCGATGCTACTGCCAATTTTTACCGAGTTAGGTTCCGTGACCCTTCCGAGATGAGTAACTTCCGAGTTCCTGCGTGGGCTGCAAGAGCAGCGAACACGATGGGCTCGAAATACTATGATGTCGCAGGTAGCAAGGTTACTATGGGTCAAGATAAATCAGGTAATTGGAAAATACAATCCGTTATGATTCCTAAAAGAGCCAATGTTGATGTGGACTTGGCTTTAAAGATTGCTAACCACATTCAAGACCGATTAGAGAAAGAAGGAAAATGGGCTCCGAAGAAGTGTCAGGACAATGAAAGAGTCTTGGTAATCCGCTGAAACTCGATTCTATACCTCTTAAACCTTGGCGGCGTTCAACCGAAGCCTTATTATAGTCAAACAGACAGATATAGTTAGGGATAACCCCTCAATGGAGAGAATTAAAATGAGTGCAATTATGAAAACTGTAAAGACTGTCGGTGCGGCTTCCGTTCTTGTGGGTGGATTATTCCACCTTGGAGGCCCTGCTGTATTCCGTATTCCTCTTGTTGGTGGAGCATTGAACAGTATTTGGAACTTCGGCGTTGGCCCTGTTACCATTCAAAGACTATTTGGACTTGTTACTGTTCTTTACGGAGCCCACGCACTTGGCTTTGACCGCCTTGTAGCAAAGGTTCCTGTGGTCGGACAACCTGTAAAGGATGCTTTGAACACAATGGAAGACGCTCTTGTT
>Ga0208669_1000164_pt1 | contig 28531 bp, 45 predicted proteins | sample 21_taG_FD_184095 | JGI IMG/M metagenome (GOLD analysis project Ga0208669, IMG submission 184095) | Marine viral communities from the Subarctic Pacific Ocean - 21_ETSP_OMZ_AT15319 metaG (SPAdes) (version 2) | ecosystem: Environmental > Aquatic > Marine > Oceanic | place: Pacific Ocean | collected...
AATATACTAACCAATCAGGAAGAGTAACATTTGATCGGATGGATGGAATTGGAACTGATACTGGCGTGGATTCAGCCAATTACTCTTGGATGTTCAAACGTGCTCAAGGCTGTATGGATGTAGTTGCATATGATGGATCATCATCTAGTCAAAATATTTCACATAATTTAGGCGTTGCTCCAGAATTTTTAATTGTAAAACGGCGTCAAGCCGAAGACTGGACCTGCTATCATAGTATCCTTGGAAATACTAAATATATAACTTTAAATGATGGTGCGGCAGCAGGTACACTTAGCACTGGCTGGGCCAATACAAGCCCAACATCTACTGTTTTTACCGTAGGCACTCATTCTCGGACAAACGGAAGCAGTTTTACTTACATCGCCTACCTATTCGCAACCCTACCCGGCATCAGTAAAGTAGGCGGATACACTGGTAATGGAGGCGCACAAACAATTGACTGTGGATTTACTAATGGTGCAAGATTTGTCTTAATTAAACAAACAGATGCTACTAATGATTGGCGATTATTTGACACTTTACGTGGAATTGGCGTAGGCAACGATCCTGTTTTAAGTCTAAATACCACTGCAGGTCAAGACCCTAACAAAGACTGGCTTGAAGCTGACAGCAGTGGCTTTAAAGTAAATACCAGCAATGACAATGTAAACGGGAATAATAATTCCTACATGTTCCTCGCAATCGCTTAAACATAACTAACTATGGAAATTAGAAATCGATCAAATTCAGCCTCCGCTGCTCTTCATGCTAGTAGCGGCACTTACATGTTCCTCGCTATTACCTAATCATGGAAATCCGCAATCGTTCAAATGGTGAGCTGACTACTGTTAGTCAGTTCAAAGCATCACAACCGGATACCAGCTTCCCTAAGCAAATTACAACTGAAATCCTTGATAGCTATGGCTTTGACGCTGTACTAAACGGTCCAGCAGCTACTGTTACTTCACCTTATGGTGTTAGCATCCGTAGTGGCGTTGAAGAAGTCGACGGTAAATGGTTTACTAAGTTTATTGCTGGCCCAGTCTTTACTGACACTAGAGATAGCGAAGGTAACGTAACTACAGCAGCAGATAACGAAGCTGCATACAAGGCAGGTATTGACGCACAAGCTGCTAAATCAATTCGCAAACAACGTGACCGACTAATCGCTGAATCTGACTGGACGCAATTGGCTGATTGTCCACTGGCTGATTTAGATAAAGCTGAATGGGTAACATATCGCCAGGGACTGCGTGACTTGCCTACGGCTTCAGGCTTTCCACATACCATGACTTGGCCAGTTAAACCTTCTTAAGAATCATTATGATTGCCCTAATTCGTCCTGTTCTATTTACTTTCCTGCAATCTCCCAAGGTTAAACGATTGATTGTTGACCTTTTAAGGAAGCTAGCATCTACAACAGATAACACTGTTGATGATACCGCAGTAGATTTCATCGAACGTGGTTTATTTGGGGCTAATCAGTAAAAACTAAGGCAGCCTAAATGGGTGAATCTAACACTTTAAAGTGATTGAGCTTATTGCTGCTGTTGCTGGTGGCCTTATCACGGTAAGTGGTATTGCCGCCGGATCTGCGATTAGAAAAAGCGGTGAAAGTCGCGATGTAATCGTAAAACTTTCTGCTGGGTTCGAGAATATTGGGCGTGAAATCCAAGCCTTGCGGCAAGATATGAAAGATGATCGGCATGAGATCTATGGCCGTCTAAGCAATATTGAACAACGTATCAGTTCTTTAGAAGCATTCAATAAGTCAGGCTGCTACAACAATCCAGGACAGGATTGACTCAAGCGTAAGTTTTAATTTGTTATAATAGATTTAAATTGATCTTCCAATGATATTTCTAGACAAGCAAGCAAAGCGGGAACGTTTAGATATCTGCAAAGCTTGTGAGCATTTTCAGAAAAAATATAGACGCTGCAAAAAGTGTGGATGCATTATTGAAGCAAAGGCTGGTTTGTATCATGCAAGATGCCCTATAGGTAAGTGGTGAGATGATTGCTACCTGCTGGCAGAGCATTGTTTTGATTGCAGCATTAGCTGGGGCTAAATACCCTAATCTTGTAAGCGCACAATGGGCTTTGGAATCAGGATGGGGTCAGGAAACTTCAGGTGTGCATAATTATTTTGGGCAAAAAGGTGTTGGCACGTTAAAAATGACAAAAGAATGGATTGATGGCCAATATTTAGATATTAAAGATGAATTTAAAGATTATAAATCGCCTGAAGCGTCAGTACAAGATTTAGTAAATAAATGGCATAAAAATTATAGAGGATACAAAGGTGTCAATAATGCAAATTCAAGAGAGGACGCTGCTTTAATGCTCAGCAGGCAAGGTTATGCCACTAGCCCAACATATGCAAATAAATTAATTAAGTTAATGAATAGGTATTCTGTCCCAGTGCCGTCCTTAAAACCGGGCAATGACAAGATTAGTCAATCTTATAGATGCAGCTAAATTTCACAGAGGCGAGGTCCATCAGAATGACGCCTGGCTGGCCTTAGACGATACGTTAACGCAAGCACAGCGAGAATTGTTTACAAGGCTATACAGACGCTCACAGGTGCGTCCTAGACGTCATTCAACCGATTTTCCGCTAGATGTTGAGTACTTCTATCAAAGAGATAGCTTGACAGGGCATGGAGAACGTTCTTGCCAGTCTTCAGCGATTGCAATGGCAGTTGATTACATGTCTCCTGGATTTATTTACGATGATGATGAATATTTAAATATCGTTTTACAGTTTGGCGACACTGTATCGCAATTAGCGCATAAATCTGCTTTGGATAGCATCGGGATCAAGAATCAATTTAGGATGAATGGCAAGCAATCAGATCTTTTAGACCTGCTAATCCGTGGTTATCCTGTTCCAATTGGTGTATTACATAAAGGCACCTATGACAAGCCTTCTGGAGGAGGCCACTGGATCACGCTAATTGGAGTCGACGATAATAATTTTACTGTACATGATCCATTTGGTGAAATGGATGTGGTTAATGGAGGTTATAAGAAGGCAGGGCCTACAGATGGGAAGAATGTTCAGTACAGCAGAGATCTTTTGATGTCAAGGTGGCTTATCACAAGCGATTGCGACGGCTGGCTGTGGGACTTATCAATGAATCCGTTGAGGTGAAATGACACAACAAGTTATTCTAGATTTTCTCCCAGGCTATTACTGGGACGGTGTGACTATTAAAAGCACTGGTGCTGCCCTGGCTCCTACCCAACACATAAGCCCTAAAAATGGAGATTTGCAGTATTACGTGAGGCCAATTGGCTGGGGTCATTCTGCGTATATTAGGCACAAAGGGCTTGTTGCTTATATAGATAATGCAACAAATTAATCTTGTGTCATTGTAGAGTCAGCCTGTTCAATTACTTCTAGTAAGTAACGATGAACTTCATCAACGTCCCAGTCATATTCGTTATGAAGAATGCTGCCACAAGAGTTTAGTTCAACTTCATGATCTTCATTCCATCCGCCAACGTCGATTGCATTATTTTTAATTTTATCGATGGAACTTACGACATCTAGTTCATCAATTAAATCTTGCTGTTCAAGAATAGATTTTAAATATTCTACACGACTTTTGTCGATTAGAAAATAAATTGCATGAGAAGAGTATACAGTCATTAATGTAAGGTTTTCAGTAAAATTATTGATCTTCAGCATGAGCCAATTATTTATAGTAGCAAAAAAAATAAATAAAACTTCTTTCATTAGCTTAGCCCCTGACGTTCTTTAATTAGATCTTTAGTAGTGTCGCCTTCAACGAAAGAAGTTTCATATTGCATCCTAACGATGCTCTTCTCAATGAAACCTTTAATACTATCAAGGACTTCTTTGCCTTCTTTCCACACGGCTTGCCGGCCTCTGACTTTAGAATGCCATACTTCTAAATCTTTATTAAGTTTATCTCCGTCCAACTTAACTTTACGAACAAGCCATGTTGCGTGTGAGACATGAGCTAAAGCATCTGTTCCTCGTATTTCATTTAACTGTGGTTCTGGATTAGAGTTTGTATCCATGCCGATCCTGTTCAGTTGTGCCAGTGTGAATAGGTCAATATCAAGCTCCTTTGCTGCTGTCATCAACTTGTAGGCTCTATCTTCTAACATTGCCGCTGGATTATTAGTAGATGCACCTTTATGCCTAGCTAGGGCATGAAAATGATCTATTACTACTGCTCGCAGCTCAGGATGCTTAGCTTTCATTGATCGCATTGTATTGATGCAGGTTTCTACGTCTGCACCCCATGGAGACTCAACAAGAATTTTGCCTTGCTTTTCTTCCAGGATCATGCTTGTTTGGGCTACAATCTCAGCAATTCTTTGTTGATTTTGTGTTGCTCCAGGGAGTTCTAATTCACCAACGGTCACATAGCCATAGTCGTCGCCAGCATTTCTCCACCAGCGATTACCAAAGAATTGACGACTGAGGTTTGCAATAATCCGTGCTTCGATTGATCTAGAATCAAGTTCTGCTGAAACAAAGCCGACAGTTAGTCCACCCTTAGCTAAGGATGCTGCAACCTGGACACCTAAGGCAGTTTTACCGACACCAGTGCGAGCACCTATAACAAGTAAGCGTCCTGCCCTTGGCATGTTTGGCCTTGGTGGTGATACTCCTCCATCTATATCAATATCGAAGGCATTGACGCCAGTAGACACCGGACGGTCTTGTGATTCTGCTTTGATGATGTAATCAGTCCAGTTGAGACGGCCGGAGCCTGGATCACCAATAATTGATTGAGTTAGATCAGTGACTTGGCCTTGATTGCCAATTGAGCCACTGAGCATACTGATGCCATCCATTGTTCTTTGATGGATAAATTCAAGTGCCTTTTCTAGCTTTGGATCTGTCTTAAGAGATTGGCCAGCGAGGTATATGGTTTCTTTATAAAGCGATAATGCTCTTTTTTGCTTCAAAATATCAAGAGCAGTTGACCACTCTGTCGATTGATCGCCGTATGCCTTCATTGTCTCCTCAGATGTCAGTTCTGATATTGTTGTGCAAAAGTCAGAAAACAAAACATCACGGTTAGTGGGGTTCATCTGCTCATAGCCTGTAATGAGGCTATTTTTTGAAATCGTGCTGCCTGTGCGCTCACCTATGAACGTCATATCAATCTCTTTGCCGATGGCACGGAAGCAAGGATTACTCCATAAGTGAGCAGGCAGTTCTTGACCATGGCCAACACCAAATGCAATACGAAACTTTGACCAAAGGTCTCTTGATATACCGCTAGGTGAAATTAGAATTCGACAAAGGATGATGGCTTCTTGGTCAGTAGTGTCTTCTCTGTCGGCAATTGTTGTTGGCTGAAGCTTCTCAACTAATCGAGCAGTACCGACAGTGGTCTCAATAGCTTCTTTGTTGACTTCAATAATTTTGCCATCTTCAATCTTCAATAAACCAAGATCGACAGCTTTTTGTACATAAAACGGTAGTTCCATTAGATGTCCTCCCATTTAATGCCAGTTTCTGCAAGCGACTTTATATCCTCAGCTTTTAATCTAATAAATCTTTTTGTGCAATCGTCATTCGGATCATTCATTCTAATTTGATAATCCAATGCTTTAATGCTATCGATAAGTACCTGTTGATTTTCGCCATATTCTACAGGTTTTTCTTCTGCAGGCTTGTCGTCATAAGACTCACCATCTAAATATAAATTTTCAACATTTTTCATTTTAGTGTCATTTGGGCTTCCATAGCCAAAAACAGCATTAAAATTTCTAGATGACTTGTCAACAGTTCTAGTCCAGAAATTACTTGCTTTTAAGCCTCTGCAAACAGCACAGATAAATTCTGCCAACTCTTTCTTTTCCAGGCCAAGGTTTTTTAGATGCTTATTGGCGCATTCTTTTTGCTTAGTTGACAGCACTCTAATTTTTGAGAAAGTTTCAGGCCTGCAGGCATTCCAAGCTTCGATGATGATTGTTTTTTCGTTGATAATTTCTTTTGGCTTTATTGTATCTTTTGTTACAGTTTTGACCAGTTCTATCTTTTCTACAGGCTCTCCTCTGAGCTTATTGCATTCTTGGCAAATTTCGTCAGCAACAAAACGCCGAGATGTCTCATAAGCAGTCACAGGATCATGCATTGTCACCGTTTTGCCGTCAGAACTTATTGAAATAAATCCTTCTTCTTCTAGTTGCGCTAAGCATTCACGACGATTTTTTGTACCACAGCCCATCTTTAGCTCACACGAATGCCAAGAAATCTGCCTGGAATTGCGTTCAGTTGAAGCCAGCCAACACCACAACAGCCTTGCTTGTCCGCTTAGGCGTGAGTTGAACAATATTTCGTCAATAGGTGCCTTTATCCAGCCGGACTGAAGTTGAAAGTCAAGGTCTATTTGTGCCAGTCGGCCAATTGGTGGCTTATGCCGTGGATTCATGGATTTTTATCGATGTCTGAACGTTAGGGGGGTTGTCAACAGGGGGGTATCCAAGAAGGGGGGTGTCTTCAGGACAGGGTGTCCTCAGGTAACCCTAAAGGTATCCTCAGGTAACCCTAAAGGTGTCCTCAGGTAACCTTTGGGGGTATCCTCAGGATACCCCCATCTATATAGATTGATTTAGAAGAATAAAAGAAATAGAATTAATACAACGCGCGAGGGCAATGGAAAAAGACGGCCGCCGGAACAAAAAAGGAGAAACTTGGCAAGAAGCCAAGAGGAGATACAACCGGAAGTACTACAAGAAAAACCAAGACCAACTCAAAGAGGCCCAGAAGGCCCGTGAAGCGGCCAAAAGACGCGCTCAGGTACTACGACGAGAAAAGGCGAAGAAAGCTCGCCTACAGGGCCTTGCAAAGGGCAGAGAGGTGCAAAAGAAAAAACAAGAAAAATGGGATGAGCTAGGCGTCATCGTTGCAAGAATGAATTTGCATGCCGGACTAAGTCAAAAAGAGATCTTCCGAATCCTGCAAGGATTGGCTAGCAGTCGTCAGATTTCTCAGTGGATTGCAAGAGGTAAAAAGACTGTTAGGTTGAAAAGACCAACAGACAATTCTTCAAAAAATGGCTGATCTACCTAATCTCAAAGGTGTTGCAACCCAAGATTTAGTTGAAACAATTGGGAATGGTCGTTTTCAGGCCAGTTACATCAACTGGAGCCGGACGATGCAGCTGTTCCGCGAAAATGCCAGTGGATGGACCGTTGAGGCTGTATTTAATCCTGATGGAACACTTCTCCATCGCGCACCAGTCGGTGGCTATTTATTGCTGCGACTTCGTCATTTAGATGGAACAAAGACTCCTGAAGTACCTCAGGCAATCATGGACAACCGCAATCAATCAATTGCGTATGACAAAATCACTGCGCGAGACATCACTGATACGCATCGCCGGGGTTCCTGCTTAGTACTTGCATTCCAGACAGGACTGGCTCATGAGCTATGGGCGAAGATGCCTCTTGAGAATGGTTATCAAGTAGCCGATGACCAGGAGATCAAGCAGGTAAAGTCCCAGTCGACGACGACGAAGTCTGCTTCGGCCACTGCGGAGGTTGCCAAGGCATCTAAGAAAGACTTTGTGGCTATTGCTGAAAAGATGGGTTTAGTGGAACCTGCTATTAAGTCTTTGATGGCTAAAGTTGATGACAACTTCGATGTTGGTATCAAGACCCTGAAGTCAAAGGACAAAGACTTTGTTTTGAAACTAAACGAGTCCTTTCAAGCCAGTGGTTACTGACCCTGACTGGGAAATTAACGAGGCCGCGCAAAGCATTGCTTTGTTCTTTAGCGGCATAATTGTTAAATAAAGCTACTAATAGACAAAGGGGTTGACACCCCTTTTTTATTGACTAAAATTTATGAAGTTAGTTATTCACCAGTGTCAAGACAGAAGAATATAATTGACTTTTGGCTTGATCAAGCCGGCAGATTCCCTTTACTGCCTAAGGCTGAAGTCTTGCGATTAGCTAAAATTATTCAAAACCCAAAATCATCGGAAGTAGCAAGGGAAAGAGCAATACAAAAATTGATTCGCCATAACTTGAAACTCGTTCCTGGGATTGCAAAGCGCATGACTGGTTCTATGAAGAGCTTTCGTCATGGTGATCATTGCTTGGCTGACTTATTCCAAGTAGGCGCAATTGGTCTACGCAGAGCAGCAGAAAAATTTGATCCGCAAAGAGGTTATACGTTCAGCACCTATGCAGTTTCATGGATTAAGCAGGCAATTTATCGTGAGGCTTATGGCATGATTTCACCAATTCGTGTTCCAGAAAGTACGCTTCGAGATTACTACGATCACGAAAAAAGCAAGCAGTCTGGCGATGCTCCTGTGTTAACGGCAAGGAAAAGAGATCGTCTTGAAGATGCTTTCTTTGCTATGAATTGTATAAGTATTGACGTTCCACACAACAATGACGAAGACAATGATTTTCACCAATTAATTGCGTCAAAAGTCTATAAAGTGGCCAAACCACGGATGACTTTCGATCAAATCATATCTAAAGCTTTTCTTAGTGATTTCCAGAAGAAAATACTGTATATGAAATATATGGAGAATTACTCTGCTTCCCAGATCGCAGAAGAGACTGGAGACAAGGTTAGCAAGGTTCGTGACCATTTAAAAAGATCATTGAAATTAATTAGGAGACAAGGGATGTATAATGAAGAGGTAAATTCCCTTTTGGGCTAATCAATGGCTTCTATCAGCCTCTCTGGCAAAATTACCGGCAAAAAGTCGGACCCTGCAGTGACATTGCGTCAAGTAGGGGAGCTCTCAATTGCAGAATTTTCAGTACTGGATTCTGATTACGCATACTTTAAAAACAGGGACGACAATCCTGGTCAGTTCTATAAGGTGCAAGTGGTAGGTAAAAATACTGACTGGCTATCTGAGAACTTGACCCATGGGAGCAAAGTCACTGTTCATGGTCAGCCTGTCTGGCGTGAATATAACGGCCAAAAGATTTTGGACGTTAAGAATGCTCGAGTAGTTTCTATGGACGATAGGAAGCCTGCAGCCGAAAGCAGCTCACTGTTTTAATCCTTTATGGATTTTAGCTACAATCTTCCTTGTCTCTGTTTGGGGGCTGTTATTGCAGCCTCCACTTTTTTTGTCCCAATTTTTATGGTAATAGATAGGCCATGGACCCAAAATATTACGTCAGCGGAGCTGTCGGACCTTTCATTGACGAAACACCAATCATCTCTCACGCCAACATCAAGCCCTATATTATTGCAATTCTTTTGCACCGAGGAGCTTGCACCTTCGGAGAAGTGCTTGCTTGTATAGCACCACACTGTGCAGACGTTGATACTAAGATTGGCTTATGGGATGGTCTAGAGAATTATCACGTTCAAGATCGCAATAGGCTTGAGATTTTAATCGAAGAAGTATTAGGTGAAATGGTCTCTGGTGGTATTTTGAGGTATAATAATGAGCAAGACCTTTGGGTTTTATCCGTAGGCGAAAACCACAGGAACGTCCCTACGATAATCAACTGGGTCTCGGCTACAGGAGCGCAGATGCCTCATCATGTCATCCTGGAAATGTCTCAAGATGAAATTATCCGGTCTAACAAAACACATGCACACAACTGAAATTCCAAACATCAAAAAAGCTGAGCTTGATGTGATTGCTTGGATGAACAAGTCTCCTCATCCGATGCCTGTATTCAGTCATGATGAGATTGTTTATGTTTTGAGGAAGACTGCTTGGCATAAAGCGAGAGTAATTACTAGTTCACAAAACGGTTGCCAGTTACAATTAGTAGAGAGCAAAGAAGCCTTCAATCTTTATGATGCAAGATGTATCCGGCCGGCTTGAAATAGCAGCTGTTTGCGACGACATAAAACAGTTGTTGCTTGAAAAAAACGCTAAGTATGGCAATAGTGCTTTAAATCCAGTCAGGATTTTTAGTGGAGATTCAACTATTAGCCAATTGCTCGTCAGGATTGATGACAAGCTGAGTAGGATCAAACGAGGTGCTGGCTTATTAGCTGCAGACGAAGATGTCATCAATGATTTGATTGGCTACTTAGTGCTTTTAAAAGTGGCTATGAATAGAGAGAACAAACTCCAAGTTGAATATGATCAAATACTTGACTTTGCTTTCTTAGATGATTTAGATCAAGATCCGAGTCAATGGCAGCAGTATCGCAACACTGACATATGAACTACCCAGAAATCATTCTGCCGATCAAACTAATGTCTAAGGCACGTCCTAGAGTCACCAGAAATGGCACCTATATGCCTAAGCCTTATCAAGATTGGCGTAAGGAATGCAGCAACCTACTAAAAAATGCTTGGGACTTAGAGCCAATTGACCATCCTATTTCCGTTGAGATTGAGTGTTATGGCACTGCTCGTGGCGACATCGACAACTACATGGGAGCACTGTTCGATACGGCCAACAAAATCTTGTGGGTCGACGACCGCGCTTCCATCATCCAGAAGGCATCAATCTCGTATTTCAAGAGGCCAACAGCAGAAAGTTGCTGGAAGATCCGTATCTATGACTTATAGCTAAGTTAGATTGAAGGTAGTAAGTTTTTTCATGCAATCCTCTGATGTAGAGATTTGCTATCTGCAGGCTGACCCTGAATATAGAAAAGCAAGAGGGCAGAGTCAATCACATTTAAAGACTATTCTTAGGAGCCCCGCTCATTATGTTAGCGCTGGCAAGCACGGATTGATTCCGTCCCCTGCGATGATTATGGGCACAGCCGTGCATTGCAAGCTTTTAGAAGGAGAAGATACTTTCGCAGCACAATTTACGCAACGCCCTGAAGGCATTAAGTTCACTACAAAAGAGGGTAAAGACTGGAGAGCTGCTAATAGCAAGAAAAGAATTCTTACTAACGACGGTAGAGATCGCCAATGGGACTCTGTAGTTGGCATGGTCGATGCCTTACGAGGCTTGGAATGGTTTGACACTAGCCTGCAAGATTATCGTAAATACAACGAAGTTTCGATTTACTGGAACGACGACAATATTGCCTGCAAGGCAAGGCTTGACCGTGTCATTCCATTAGAAAACGAAACACTGGTCCTTGACCTCAAAACTACTGACAACATTTCGCCAACAAAGTTTCAATCAAAGGTAGTTGATCTTGGCTACGATTTCCAGGCTGCTTGGTATTCTCATGCTGCTGAAATTGCATTCGGCAAGCCAGTGCGATTTATTTTTGTAGCAATCGAAAGAAGTGCTCCATACACTATTGACTTTTTCGAGGCTCCAAGGTACATGATCAATGAAGCACGGTACAAGAATCAAAAGGCACTAAGAATCCTTAAGGAATGCAAAGAGAAGAATGAGTGGCCCACTCGACAGCCAAGCTTGAAGCTAGTAGATTATCCGAAGTGGTACACGCCTATCTCCCGCGATGATCAGTCCCCTGTCACCAACAAAAAAGATGGATTCGTACCGCTCTTCTGATTGCAAGCTTGTATGGATCACTCCAGACGCCGAGGAAATGATTGCTTATCTAGCAAGAGTTTCCAATCCCACTAATCAAAACAGTAAAGAAACAGCGCCTAAGTTAATTCGATATTTGATCAAACATAGCCATTGGTCACCATTTGAAATGGCTACAATGTGCGTAGAAATTAATACAACCCGTGCTATTGCACAGCAAATTATACGTCATCGTAGTTTTTCGTTTCAGGAATTTTCTCAAAGATATTCTGATGTAGGACAGCTTGGTGATTCAATCATTCCTCATCTTCGCCGGCAAGACAAAAGCAATCGGCAAAATTCAATCAATGATCTTAGCCAAGAGGAAGTTGGTGGTTTTTACCGTAGAATTAGCGAGTTATTCGAGAATTCTGAGCATCTTTATAAAGAGATGGTTAGTTCCGGTATTGCCAAAGAGTGTGCAAGGGCTGTCTTGCCTTTAAATACACGTACACGTTTATATATGAGTGGCACAGTTCGCTCATGGATTCATTATTTAGACATTAGAGCTAGTCCTGAGACCCAACTAGAACATCGTCAAGTTGCTGAAGATGTTTTAACTATTTTTGAACAAGAGATGCCTGACGTTTACGAAGCTGCTTTTACCTAAAACGGTATCCTAGCCCGATTTAGAGTGTAAGAGTGGCCATCCATTGTTATGATTTTAGGCGTGGGTATGAAGTCAAGCCGCGTTATGGAAAGCATGAGTCTGCTGATCAGTACTCTGCATTTCAAAATTATTTGCATATGGGTGGCCAGCGGACCCATGACCCTGTAGCGAAAATATTTAAGGTTGACCCGCAGACCATTAAGAATTGGGCTAAAAAATATAACTGGGAGAAACGTGCAGCGCAGTGGGATAAGGAACAGATTGCTTTGACCTGGAAGGACGCAGAAAAGATTCGAGAGCAAAAGCATAAAAGATCCATTGTTGAGTTCAGGGATGCCTCTGAACGGCAGGCAAGGATGATGATGGAGATCTCAGAAGACCTTTTAGGGGTCTTAACTAAACGTGTTAAAGACGCCCAAGACCAGGGGGAAGAAGTGCCATTGCCACTCGTGTCAGGGTTGTTACGTGCTACTGCAAACATCACAGAGCAGTCTCGTCAGGCTTGGGCTTCTGCTTTGGGAGTAGAGGATATGTTACAGCTAGTAGAACAAGAACTTGATAGAGTACAGGTTGAAGAGCTTGATGAAGACGAGGATGAAATTATTATCGATGAATAAGCTGCCATTGATTACTGTGCAACAGAAAGACGACGGTACATTTGTTCTAGAGTGGGACGAAACAGATCCTCGTTGCCAAGAATTCAACGACTGGACTGAAGAGGATTGGAGTAAAGCGATTGAAGATGGACTGGCAAAATTCTAAATGGCACAGAAGTTAGGCAAAGATTATTTGCGTAAATCGGCGCAAAATCAAGCGATGCTTAAGGCATTGCGCGACAAGAAGCTGCAATCAAAAGAAAAGGGAGATCGCATTTTACTTCATAAATTCATTAAAGAAGTTTATCCAAATTATAAATTCTATAAGTTCCACGCAACATTAATTAAGCAGCTACAGCGAATTATTGATGGAGATTGCGATCGTTTGATCTTACAAGTCCCTCCACGTAGCGGAAAGAGCCTTTTAAGTTCAGTTTTGTTGCCAGCAGCATATCTACAGGCACATCCTGATCGTTTTGTAGGCATTTCTTCCTACTCGGCAGAGCTAAGTCAAGGTTTTTCTCGTAAGGCACGCGATTTTTATCGTGACGGCGGTGGTCAGCTAGATCCCTCGCAGCAAGCTGTTAATGCTTGGGGTACTCAGGGTGGTGGTGGATTATGGGCTGCAGGCGTTGGTGGCGCTATCACTGGTCGTTCCGGTCACTTACTGATCATCGATGACCCTGTAAAGAACAGGGAGGACGCTGAAAGCCAGCGGATGATGGATAAGCTTTGGGACTGGTATGCATCAACGCTATACACCCGTCTTGAACCAGAAGCTGGAGCGATCGTTGTTATTCAGACTAGATGGTCTGAGAATGACATGATTGGTCAGCTACTAGAGAACGAAAACAACGTATCTGAGAAAGGTCGAGAGAACTGGACCATTGTTGACCTGCCGGCATTATTTGAGGACGAGGGCAATCGCCCGAAGCTTCCAGAGCACTGCGAAACGATCCAGGACTGGCGTACAGAGGAAGGACAAGCACTATGCCCTCAAAGGTATGACGAAGACGATTACGAGCGTATTAGAGAGGCCATCGGGACAAGGGAATTTGCATCTTTGTTTCAGCAACGTCCTGCTCCAGAAGGGGGCAACATGTTCGATCCCACTTGGTGGCAATACTATTCGCATGATTCTGTTATCCCTGATTTCGACAGAGTGATCTTGTCGATTGACTGTACGTTTACTGACGCGAAGAACAGTGACTATGTCGTGGGTCTAGTTGTTGGTCAATCTGGCCCATCGTTTTATGTGCTTGATCTGTTCAGAGAAAAAACTGATGTCATTGGGACGATGAATATGATCGCCAGAATGTACAAGCGTCATCAGCTGGACGGAACAGTTATTGAGCTTGCAGCTAGTGGCTATGCGGTATATCAGATGGCAAGAAAGAAAGTTCCTGGTTTAATTGGCTTTAGACCAGAAAAAAGTAAGCAGGCTCGTGCTGCAGGCATTGTCCCAGTAGTTGAAGCTGGAAACGTATATTTACCTATCAGTACACCATGGCTTGATAATTTTGTTAGTGAATTTTCTTTGTTCCCTGCATCAAAAAATGACGACCAAGTCGATGCATTGACTATGGCTATTAATTATTCGCTGCAACGTGTGCCTCCGCAGATGACAGAAGTTACGTGGGGACGTGGAGATAGAGTAATAGAAGGAGTAAAAAGTTTCAACATCTGGTGATAAAATGTGTCATAAGAGTAATTATTATGGCACGGAAAGCAAAGAAGTTCAAGTTAAGCAAGGAGCAGCAATTGCTCGCTACAGAGAATATAAATCTTGCGCGAAGAGAGGCATGGAAGTTACAAAGAACCACAGACATTGATTACGACACCTTAGAAGGTGCAGCATTAGAAGGGTTGTGTAAAGCCGCTTATCGCTACAATCCAGAATCTGGATTTAAATTCAGCAGCCTTGCGGTGCCAACAATAAGAGGAGAACTACTCCACTGGATCCGAGATAGAACTTACGCAATGAGACTTACCCATAAGATGCGTGAAAAGTGGATCAAGGGTAGACGCCTTATGTATCGAGGCATGAATGATCTAGATGTAGCAAAAGAACTCGAAATTCCCATCTCTGAATGGCAAGAGATTAAAAGCGTTTGTTCTGGTCCACCGCTTGAAATTAATGACCACGCTAGTCCGACAGACAGTCTTGAACCTGATGAGATCAATTTTGCTGAGCAATTTAATGTTCGTGCTGAACATTCATGGAATCTTTTGAACTCAAAGCACAAGAAATTGATTTTGGATTATTTTTGTAGTAAAACGAATAACTTACCTGTTGAATCAATTAACGAATTTTTATATAACTACACAAATGGCTAAATATTAGCGCAAGTCTTAAAAGAATTAGTTGACCATCATCATAACAACTACCGGTCTATAGCCTGTGCTCGATTTGGCGACCCTTAGTGTCAGTATCTCAAGAAACAATTAGAAAGCTTAAGTCTTTAGCTGTATCAGATGTACTGCAGAATGATGGCACCTACTTAAAAAAGGTTGGCAGGGAATTCGTAACCCAATGCTTATGGCATGAAGATCGAAATCCTTCTTTGACTGTCAGCGACGACAAAGGCTTTGTTTTTTGCCACGTTTGCCAGCATCATGACGATGCAATTGGATTCATAGCTCAAAAGCATGGGATTACATTCGCTGAAGCATGCGAAAAAATTGGTGCCGGAAGCAATATTACTGTTGAGCACACGAACGAGAACAAGGAAGAGGTATCTAAAAAGAAAAGAATTCGCCAGGAAGCTATTGATACTGTCGCTGAAATGCAAAAACAGTATCGGCAAGACCTGCAACTACATAGCGAATCGACTGATTTTTTGAAAGAACGCGAGATATTGCCAGAAACATCAAGGTTTTTTGGTTTTGGATATGATTTAAAGCAAAAACGTATCACTCTTCCTATAAGTAATCATATCGGAAATCATGTTGGCTTCGTTGCTAGAACTATTATCAAAGATGTAAAACCAAAGTATAAAAATACTGAAAATAATGCAATCTTCAATAAGTCAGACATTGTTTTTAACGAATATCGAGCTGCTGAACACATACGTTCTGCAGATGAATGTATATTTGTTGAAGGCCACTTAGATGTTGTGTCACTTTGGCAGTCAGGCATAAAGAATGTTGTTGCATTGCAAGGCACTGCATCACCTTCTGAAAACGTTTTGCGAAGGATGATCAGAAAAACAAAAAGATTTGTGCTTTGTATGGACTCTGATGCCGGCGGCGTAAAGGCCATTGGCAAGTTCCTCGACACCGTCAAAAGTTATACCTTGCAGGGAGAATTAGATGTACGAATTGCGGTATTGCCTGACGGCATGGACCCAGACGATTTTATAAAAAGCGGTGGCCAACTTTCTACTTTGATATCAAACGCTCAGTCATGGCTTGACTGGATTTTAGATCAATGGCTCAACAGTCTTGATTTTAAGGATGAGCTAAAAATTCAAGAAGTAGAAAAGCATATTAAAGATTTATTTTCTCAAATTAGTAGTCCAGCACTAAGATCACACTATTATGACAAGGCGTCTATTCGTTTAGCACAAAACAAACAATCGTTAGCAGCAGAAATATCCAAGGGCTTCCATGATTTTAAGACTTCTTCTGTGAAAATAAAGACTTGGACTAAGCCTGGTTTTGAACATACCAGGAAAATTGTTGAAAGAAGATTGCTCCGCCTTTATATTCATAATGTTGAATTTAGATGGATACTAAAGCCATTAATGCAACAGCTTTACTTCCCGCAAATGAAGTGGTTATGGCGCAGAATAGAGGAGGTTCAAAACCATACAGATAATGATTTTTGTCACCATGCTTTGATGGCAATCTTATGCAGCGCAGAGCCAGTATATATGCAAACATTGCGATCAATTGTCTGCCCTTCAATTTCTGTAGAAGACAGCGAACTTTCTATTGCTCACATTGAAACTGTGATGACAATTACTCCTGAAGATTATGCATTACAATCGTAATATGAAGTGTAGCTTCTGTACCGATGTTTTCAGCTAAAAAGACTACTTTTGAAAGTCACGCACCAAAGCGTACAAGGATTGGCGATGGTCGGCGTACCCGCACACGAATTAATCAAGGTCGCCTCAAGAGGAGCCCTAATCGGAAACCCTATAGAGGACAAGGGAAATAGGCAAAATGCCGCAGGTTGTAGATGCTCTTTGGCAATTGATTCGTCAGCGCCAGATCGCTGAAGCGACTGCAGTTCTTTTTTGTCATCACAAAAGTCGCCTTGGCTTTTGGGTCAAATTAAAATCTGAGCTTTTACGCTCTTGCGATAATCATTTTGATCTTTTTTTGATCGCTACTCTGTTAGACGCTTCGACCAAAGATACCCTTGAAGAGTCCTGCCATTTTATTCCAGGACTTTATTCTCTGACTTGCAGGCACAACCATGACCTCTAAAGTTTTCAAAAAAACAGTCGTAGAGCAACCATCAAATCGTGCTGATAAGCGCCCTACAAGTGAGACTCATCGGCGAGAATATTGGGAACGCTTCTGTAGCGAAAACCCTTCTTATCATTCTTGCAAAATACACGACAATTGACTGACAAACAGTAAGACTGCGGTAAACTATTCTTACCGTCACCAAGGCGAAATGCCAGAATTTCAGTCAACAGCTCCTAGTGCAGAAGCCGTTTTTTATCGTACATATTCACGCAGAAAAGCGGACGGCCAGCGGGAGACTTTTAAAGAAGCAATGACACGCTGTGTCAACTCTATTGCAGAAGTTGGCAAGTTCACTACGGAAGAAAAAAGCCTTGTAATTGACCAGGCATTGAAGCAGCATTGCTTTCCTTCTGGAAGGGCTTTTTGGGTAGCAGGTACGGAGTGGGGAAGCCAGCAAAAGAATTTCAGTGGCTGGTATAATTGCACCTCTACAAACGTAAATGAAGTCAGTGCGTTCCGTCACATCATGGAACTAGCCATGATGGGCTCAGGTACTGGTGCAATGCTCGAACAGTCGAATATCAATTCACTGCCGGCAATTGTTACGCAAATCAATATTGTCAGTGTTGAAGACGCTGGCGACATCTTGCCATCTGATCGACTGGAACAGACTGAGTTTTTAAACCTCGACAATGGCAACGTTGTCGTTTATGTCGGTGACAGCCGAGAAGGCTGGGTTGACGCTTATCTAGGCATCATTGAAATTGCTGCTGAATTTAACACTAAAAAGACTGTCGACTTGATCATCGACCTCGGCAATGTCAGGCCAGCAGGAGAGCGTTTACAAGGCTTTGGCGGCACTGCTAATCCTGTCAAGCTTGAGGACATGTTCCGGCGTGTTGTGGGGATCCTCAACGGTGCTTATGGTCGTCGCCTGAGCTCAGTAGAGACTTGCCTATTGATTGACGAGGCTTCTGCTTGTGTTGTCGCTGGCAACATTCGTCGCAGTGCGGGTATGCGTCAGTTCAGTTCTAACGACAACGAAGCTGCTGATTCAAAGTCTGGGCTGTATTCACAAGATGAAGAAGGTAACTGGAGGGTCGACCCAAAGAAAGAAGCTTTGCGAATGGCAAACCATACCCTTTGTTTCCATAAAATCCCTGATTTTTCTACGGTAGAAGAATCAATCAAGAAGCAGTTTTACTCTGGTGAAGGTGCTATTCAATATGTGCCTGAAGCCATCGCTCGTGCTAACGCTGATCTGCTCTGTAACTCGGAACGCAAAAAGCAGTTCATTGATCTTTACCTGCAGGACAAAAACGAAGCAGCTGAGTACTTAGAAGCACTCCATACCCCATCAGGTGTTATGGATCCTAAAGAGTTAGCTCATCGACTAAGCCGCTATGGTCTTAATCCATGCGGAGAGATCATTGGCACTGATTTTCACTGCAACTTGGCTGAGATTCATCTTAATACAATTGATCCAAACGATACACAGGCACAGGACAATGCGTTTAAGGCAGGGGCTTTACAGGTAGCAGCATTGCTTCATCACGAGTTTTATATCGACCGCTACCGATACAGCCGTGAGATTGACCCAATTGTTGGCGTTAGCTTCACAGGTCTATTTGATTTCTTTGTGCATGCTTTTGGAGCACCTTGGCTCGATTGGATGATGAAGGGACGCCCAAGCAACAACCTTGGCCGTAAATTTGTAAAAAAAGAGCACTACTTCTTGCGTCGATGGGCTGATATCGTTCGCTACACAGTGATCAGCTATTGCGATAAGCATGGTCTGCGTCGGCCTAATCGACTGACCACTGTTCAGCCTGCAGGAACAAAAAGTCTGCTTACTGGAGCTTCTTCTGGCTGGCATCCACCTAAAGCACAGCGTTTTATTCGTCGGATCACGTTTGGGAAGTCTGACCCCCTTGTTTCAGCCCTACGTGACTGGGGTTATACCGTAATTCCTGCTCAATCAGCAAAGGATGAGAACGGTAATCTCTTAGATGACATCCTTGATCCTCGAGTGCAAGAAGTGTTAGTCGAGATTCCAACTGAAGTTAGCTGGGCTAACCTTCCTGGTTGTGATGAATTTGATCTCAGTAAGCTTCCAGTAGCTTCTCAGTGGGGTCTCTACATGCAAGTGCAAAATTATTACACAGAGCACAACACCTCGGCCACAATTGAGTTTAGAGAAGAGGAAATACCATTGCTAGCAAAGTTGATTCATGAATCAATGCAACTTGGCACTGGATACATCTCTGCTGCTTTATTGGCGCGTTTTGACGCTAATGAAACGTTTCCTCGCCTACCTTTTGAGCCAATCGAAAAGGATGTTTACCAGCGTTGGGATGAAGCTGCAAAATCTTATCGCTCTGCTCTGCCTGCAATCTTTAACAAAGAAGAGGTTAGCTTCCTTGAGGTGCTTAGCACTTACGACTCAGCTGATTATGAGCTGAAGGGTTCTGCTGGTTGCGATAGCGACAAATGTCTTGCTGAATCACAAAAGGATGCTGATCAAGTGGGGCAGAAGATTTAAGATGTCATCACTCGTTGACTTTCAGATCCGCAACCTATGCCGAAATATCGGCTTAGTGGAGCCATTTAGCCCAGAGATGATCAATCCTGCCAGCATTGATGTCACTCTTGGGGGCGTCATTAAAGTCGAGGGTCGTTCTTATGGACGACCTAAGGATCGGGCTAGATGGATTAACCATGAAATTGACTCAGACAAAGGATTCATCCTTCCTCCTGGTGGCTTTATTCTTGCTCATACCAATGAATATGTCCGTATTCCAAACAACTTGGAATCAAACTTTCAGTTAAAAAGCAGCCGTGGCAGAGAAGGTATTAACCACCTTTTAGCTGGATATATTGATCCTGGTTTCAAGGGTCAAATCACGCTGGAACTACAAAATGTCAATAACAGACACAATGTTGTTCTAAAAAAAGGAATGAGAATTGGCCAGCTTCGCTTTCATACTCTTAGTGAGATTCCGTTGCGTAGCTATGCAGTTACTGGACGTTATTTCCTAGACGAGGGGGCTGTGGCAAGCAAAGGGTAAGGAAGACTAACCGTAGTCGCGAGATGCGGCAAAAATTATTCTGCCGAGAAGGCTTAACTTCGCTGAGATAGCAATGCTGGGCGTACCGCACCCGACAAACGATCCATCGCTCGTTTCTTACCATCGACCGGAACTGATCCGTCAACTACCGGCACTGGAGCTTGCTAATCACTGCTGGCATCTTTTAGACGGCACATTTGCTGATAGTTCTGGCCATTCACGCGGTGTAAAAGAAAAATATCTACCACAAGAACCTGCTGAGCCTCGTGGGGCATACGATTCTCGTTTAACAAGGTCAACGTACACTCCAATTTATCGCGATAGCATTCGGGCTTATGCTGGCTTACTTAATCGTTTCCAACTGGTCGACACCCCAGCCTCATTATTGGCGGCGGAAACTGATGTGGATCTTCAGGGGGAAAGCATCCAAAGCTTCTGGAACCGATGCGACGAGAAAGCATTAAGGGATGGCGGTGTTTTTGTCATGGTCGACATGACACAAGACGAAGGCGAAACAAATTTCTTTGACGAACAAAATTCTGACCGCCGGCCATATTTAATTATGGTTGACAGGGCCAATGTTATTAATTGGTCTATCGAATATTCTTCAGGTCGCGAGAAAGTAAATCACGCAACGATCCGGCAATTCCGTCAAAGATCAATTCCTGGATCTTTTGGTGTTGAGCTAGATGCTATCTACCATGTTCTCAGGCCCAATCTTGTCGAGACATATCGTTTAGAAAAGCGTGGACGCGAATGGGTCCAGATCAAGGAACGCGAAGTTAATACATCTATCCCTGTTGTGCCTTTGGTGTGGTACGGATCTACTGATCCTCATTTTGCTCATGGCGACTTGCCATTAAATGCATTAGCTGAACTGTCTATTCAGCACTTCCAAATGCGGTCTGATTTGCAGGAGCTGCTTCATAAATGTGCAATGCCAGTACCTGTTAGGACTGGAGCAAAGCTAGGAGCCGACGGCAAACCAATCCCATTAATTTTAGGCCCCAACACTGCTGTTGACCTTGACGCTGAAGGCGGTAAATTTGAGTTTGCAGAACCATCTGGTCGCAGTCTGGAACGTCATCAAGCTGAAATTGAACATTTAGAGCTGCTGATGGATCGCAGTAGCCTTAATTTCTTGTATGGCGCAAACATCAAGACTGCAACTGAAGCATCTCTCCGCGCTTCTCAAGTGGCCTCACAGGTCTCATCGTTAACACGCAATAAGATCTCAAGCTTTACAACTGTTATGCGCCTCTGGGCGGCTTATAGCGGTGAGTTTGATCAAGTCACACCTGAGTCTGGCATTGCTATTAACGACAGCTTGATTAGTCGTCCGCTAGGTGCTTCTGAGATTGCACAGCTAGTTAATCTGTACTCTCAAGGGCTGCTTTCTAAGCGCACGGTGTTAGATGAATTACAACGTGGCGGCATCCTCGATCCTGACTTAAAAGTCGAAGATGAGATCACGCGAACCGACGAGGATCATGAGGATCAAGTCGACCAAATGATTGACGACGAAACTGCTATGCAGGAAGCCGTACCTGATTCTTCGGGTTCTCAGGCATCTAATCCTGTTGCAAGTGGGGATCCTAGTGATGACCAGGACACCCCAGAAAAAGCACAAGCTGCAGCCTCACGGGCTCAGTAAACTATAAATAACAGGTATTAATTATGATCATCGCACGATTTGAATTTCTTCCTGACTATGCCGATCAGTTTTGTGAGGAGGGGCAGTCAATTTGCGAGATGCAATTTCCTGATTTGGTAGAAATGGTTGCCTTTACAAAAGACATTGAGCATTGCTTGACTGAAGTCTTGGTCAACGATGGTACGAACATCATTTCATTGCGGGAGATCAGCGAGTCAGCTTGATGCATCCTGAGCAAACAGGTAAGTTTTTACGCTCGCCGGCAGGATCGTTTGTATACCAAGTGATCGGACCCTGTTGTCAGTTATTTGATCGAGAAGAATTGCCATGGCCGAGCTGTAATATTAGATGGAAAGGTAAGCAACCAAGCTGGAATAGGGTCGGTAAAAGATTTGTCCCGGATTTAGCTGCTTCAAGATGTCCTAGCTATTATGTAATTGCAAGAGATTTACACGGAGACCAGTGGAATCAAGTTTTGACCTTATATCAAAACAGGCTAGATGGCGACGAAAAGCGTTGGTGGTACAGCAAAGTGCCAAGTGGGAAGCCTTATCCAATGAAGCCCTCATGACTGGTGGAACTTTTGATCGTTTGTTCTGGACTAAAACTTTAGATCGCTTGAATTTAGAGAGTCCAGGGCGTGAAGAAGCTGTCAATAAAGCTATTGAAATCGTAAGAAAAAAGAAAGAAGTTATTGAAGCTATACGGAGGCAAAAAGGCACAAAAGGAAGGAAGAGAAAATGATTACTCCTGGATCCTTTGTTATGACGTTACACTATAAGAAGGCAATCTATCCAATTAGATTTCAATGCAGAAAGATACAGAAGGCTTTTGGCAGCTTGTTGAGAGCACACAGGAGAAATCAGGGTCTGTAGTTGCTTTAGCTTTAATTTTACTGTTTGGAATTTTTTATTTCGGATCTGTATTCCTGGCGGCATGGGCTGTATCTGCAACATTTGGTTCTGGTTATTGGATGACGTTGCTAACTGTATTTTTACTTAAGCTGACGTTACAATGAAGAAACGACAGATGTCAAGTGGTTCAAAGTATCGATGGTCGCAACTTAACTGAAGTTGTTTATAAGACTTGCATAAGATGCAAGATCTCTAAGCCAGCCACCAAAGAATTTTTTTATAGACATAATGGTAAATCAAGTGGTTTTGATTCGTGGTGCAAATCTTGTCACAAAAAACATAGAGAAAAAAATAAAGAAAAAAATCGTATATCGTATCGCACTTATAGCAAAAAATATCACAAAAACCATAAAAAACGTGCAGCTGAATATCTTGGAGGTCAATGTCAATGCTGCGGATTTAAAAAAGCTATGAGTGCTTTACAGTTTCACCACAGGGATCCAACCGAAAAACAAGGAAATTTTAAAAAAATCATTGGCATGTCTCCAGAAAAAAGAAAAGAAGAACTTGATAAGTGTGACTTGTTATGTGCAAATTGTCATGCTGGTTTCCATGCAGGCGATGTTATTTATAACGAAAACGGTTATACTTGGGAGGTAGACCATCCTAATTACGCGAGTATGGCGGAATCGGTAGACGCACCAGACTTAAAATCTGTTGACCTTTAGGTTGTGAGAGTTCAAGTCTCTCTACTCGCATTTTTTTTATTATGGATTGTTTTCTCTGCGGCCACATCACAAATCTGACCCAGTCATGGCGTATGGAAACTACTGTTAGGCGCTATCGCGAGTGCCCAAATTGTGGCAATAAATTTTTTACCTACGAAATACCAGAAGAAATGCTTAAAACTGCTGATCAGTATGTCAATCGCTCTACCCACGATTGATTCCTAGGTTGTTTTGGCGTATTATGGATGGGTCTAACTAAACCATTTATGAGCACTTCAATCCAAAAGCCTTTAAGAGTAGTAACCCTTCCTTCAGTTCCAACCAAATTTGTCGCCGTCAAGTCTAATAACTTTCGGATGGTAACGCAAAGAGCTGTTGATGAGGTCGTTAATTACATCAGAAAACCAGAGCCAAGAGAATGGTCGTTCTCTAACACTAGTATTGAGGTGGATGAAGACTGTACCCTTACAGTCTCTATTCAAGATAATCCTATCTTGCGTGTAACAAGGACTGATGATAACAAAGATTTTGACAAGGTATTTGTTTTTGCTGGCGGCGTCTATGACAATGATGGCAACCCATCAGACACCACTAAAGAACGTTTAAATGGTTTATTGAACGCTTTGGGCTGGTGTGGTGTTATTCCTCCTCGGGTTCGTGTCTTCTTTGATCCAGAGTTTAGCCTTACTTACTTCGGTAGCGGTGAAAACAAAGTAGCCCTGAACTACAATTATTGTGTGATGGCAAGCATCTTAGCATCACCAACTGAATTTATTTTTGATAATGACATGATTATCCCAAGGAAGCCTACTGATAGATAAGGTTCTATCATGGCTAAACGGGGGCTCTACTCAAACATCCACGCCAAGCGAAAGCGTATCAAGGCTGGAAGCGACGAAAAGATGCGTAAGCCAGGGAGCAAAGGAGCCCCGTCTGCCAGTGCCTTTAAAAAGGCTGCAAAGACTGCTAAGAAGAGGAAAAAATAATGGCTGAAAAGAAAGACCCTAGGCTTAAACGGGCCGGTGTATCGGGCTACAATAAACCAAAAAGAACACCAAGCCATCCTAAAAAAAGCCATATTGTCGTGGCAAAAGAAGGTGACAAGGTAAAGACCATTCGTTTTGGTCAGCAAGGTGCGAAGACAGCAGGGAAGCCAAAGGCTGGTGAGAGCCAAGCCATGAAAGATAAAAGGGCTTCATTTAAAGCACGCCATGCTAAAAACATAAAAAGAGGTAAAATGTCAGCAGCATATTGGGCTAATCGTTCTAAATGGTGACTATCGAAAAACAGTTACGTGCTATTTTTTGTGGCAAAGTAAATGTCGCAAAGGCAGCTCATGACTTGGATCTTGACATAAATGTTGTTAAGAAGTTGTTTGAAGAATATGTACAATCTCACGCAAAAGAAGATTGGGAGCTTGACACGCAGCCTTGCTGGCCTTACACTTAAATTAAGCTAAATTAAAAACAATTCAAATCTCATGACAAGATCTAAAGAGCTTTGGCTGTCGTTTGCTGTCGGCGTTTCATTTATGTTGTTTGTACATATTGTTGAGACATCAATTGCTTTTCCTGTTTTAACAGAAGATATGAAAGAATTCTGCAGCCAAGGCAATATCCATCCTGACTGTCCTTAGTTTTGGGCACGCGTAATAGAGAAAGCAATAAAAAAGGAGCCTTGGCTCCTTTTTTATTTATCTAGTTTTTTTGTTCATGGTATGCCAAAAGGATTTGGCCAATGTTGTCAGCCCATCAGGGCTTTTAGCCTCTATTGCTCGAGCCTTAGCCCAATCAATGTTAGCAATGGTTTGAGCTTCTGTTGCAATCCTGATTGCTTGGCTATTAATGCGCGGCATTGTTTTCCTGCTTGAAGGTTACTTCGCCACGATTTGATTTAATTGAAAACAATCGTTCAATACTGATGCTACGCCATGCAGTCTTACCTTCTTCTTTGTTCTGAACTTCGCGAACCTTGATAATATCTGGATTAGTAGAAGCCTTGCCAGTACCTTTGATCTCGTTAAAGTCTCTAGGATTAAACGTAATAAAACGTCGCTCTCCGTTTTTCTTTACGAACCCAATACGGACAAATTGTGACCCAGCGTCAGCAATGATTTTACGGATCAGTTCTTGCTTTGGTGTTGGCTTTGCCATGGGATTAGTCCCTGTTGGTGTCTGTCTACATTAACCCTTATCTTTGCTGCTGTCAAATGGAAGCTTAAACTAGTCGCTTCAATAGGCATGGAGAACGAGAAAGACTCACCAAGTCGTATTGCAGCAGTAGTACACTTATCCGTGCTTGGCTGGTCTGCAACCATCCTGACGGCTGGATATTTAAACATCATCAAGGCTGATCCAACTTTTGTTGCCAGTATTTTTACTGGTTGCTTAGCGCATTACGGAATAACAAGATCAAACCAGTCAGGCAATGATTCAGATAAGAAGACTAAAAAAGAACTACAGCCAACAACAAAACCATGACGAAATGGCTTTTATTGATGAGTGCCGGAGTTTTGCTGAGTCCTGCAGTACAAGCGCAGACTTACCCGAACTTCACGCAGGGCAGCATGACCTCGACAACGGTAACCGAAACCGAAATCACCGAAACTATTGCCATCGAACGGATGGGTGGGGACTACACAAGCTATTCAGGCTTCAACATCACTCCAAGTGGAGCAGTTGGCGCGGATGGAACCACGTATTCAGTAACGACGGCTGGAGAGGAGTTTCAATTCGAGATTGTGGAGAGAACAGCAGGGGTCATCGAAACAGAGGACATCAGCAGAGTAATCGAACAAACCTCTACCAAAAACTCGCTGTCGGTATTCTCCCAGTAATATTTTTTTTACCGTCTAATTTAAAAGTTAACGCTCAAGAGTCTACTGCTACTGCTAACCCAATCGCTACAAGTAGCGGCTCAGTTAGCAACCAAGCCGTGCAGATCAATCAAGGTGGATATTCTGAACAAGGATTTGCTCAAGGTCATTATTGTAATTCAAGCACTTTAACTTTTACACCATTTTATCTTGGTAACGACGTACATCCAGAATACGTTCGTAATCAAAATTTTGGGATACAAATGACCTTTAGCTTCCCTTTAGATGGAGGAATGGTAGAGCTATGCAAATCATTAGCTAAAAAACGTTTACAGAAAGAACGCCTCGATTATTCATTGATTCGAGCATTAAAATGTGCTGAATTATTAGAGAAAGGCTTTATGTTCAGGCCGGAGAGTCCTTATTCAGTCGTTTGTGACGACGTTGTACCAATCGCTCTCGAGCCCAAGTCAACTTTACAAACTTCTTCTTCTGCAGGCGAGCAATAATTTGCTTGATAATTGGTTTCATAATACCGGTTACTTTCTTTAATATTGATGTGCTTGCCAATGTTGCTGCGACTGAAACACCAGCTGTTGCACCGGCAGCTACTAAAATTTCTGGTGCTGGCATTGGTAATGCTATACCTAACACTTGCACTGTTACTACACCTTCTAATTCTGTTTTAGGTACTTCAGGAACAATAGGTTCCACTGGCTCCTGTTCAAATGGCCATCCGTTTAGCGTATCTATCCTTGGGCTTTGTATTTGGTAGCGTCGTACCTCTTCTAGCAGTTTATCAATACTTTTATCCTCAGTTGCGTCTTCTTGCTGAGTCTCAGGTTCTTCTTGAGCAGGTTCAGTCTCTTCCTCTTCAGACTCCTGATCTGAAGGCCCTTCCCTTGCCCGAGGGATCAAAAGTTGTTGAATCGATCCAGGTGATACCGTTTGGGGTTGGAAAATAGGTTCATACTCTAATTGATCTGCTGTTGGTAGTTCAACTGCAGGAATAGGTATGAATAGTTCAGCTGGAATATCAAAACTTGGTATAATCGGCGGTTCCAATTGTTACCTACCGTTTGCTCTGTCGATATTCAATTTTTCCGATTAGTTCAAAGGTTGGTTTTAGCCCATTCCAATAGTTCGGTACGGGCTAAAAATCCATAAGGTCTGCTCTTGTCATCTTCTGTCAGATGAGGAGCGTACCTAAATGTTTTATTCTCAAACTTTTTCTCTAGGTAACCACCTTTGAGATGCAAGGCCCAGTAAACAGATCGTACAGTTCTAAACATTTTAAAAATTAAGATGATGCCTGGATGTCTAGTAGCTGGTCAAGAACAACAGCTAGCTCTGTCCTTGTTGCAGCACGTAGTAATTTTTTGATGTGGGTGATCTCTTTCCAATGAAGAGAAACGTAGTTGTCTAGTTCTACACCACGGTTGACTTGTTCGATTAGTTTCCTGTTCTCAGGGGTAACAAGAACTTCAAATTGGTTTTGATACATTTTTAAAATTGTTCCCGCTAACGATATCACCCCTGACTCTCGTCGGCAAGTCTTTATACCTAAGTATAAATACCTAGCTTTATGAGACCGCACAGTTCAGTTTCAATTGGTTTTTTCTTAATTTTTTTTATTCTTCTGCAGTGTGGGGTGATTATTAGTTGCTAGATGGCCGTGTATTGCGTCTGTAAGACGCTAGAAGGCCATCAAAGGGTTACTTAGGTACGTTTCCCCATAAATTGTATTTCAACCCTATTACAGAGCCTTACAGATATGAGTTGTCGTTTTATCTGGTTTTATTGCCATTTTTATCTCTACTGCTCCTTACTTACTTTCTCTATACATCCTTAGGTATTTATCTTATATCCTCTTCTTTCCCCTAAACCCCTTCCCCTTACTATTATCTTTATCTTATTATCTGGTCTAATATACTGGGTTATATGTCATTAACTCTTTAATATTGAAACAGGTTAATGATAACTAGTTATTAGAATTAACTAGTTAATGTATATTATAATATATATTATATAATAAATATATATTATATATTATATATATAACTAGTTATTGATCATAGAATAAGTAAAGATAAAACTATAATACTCCTATAATAGTTCTTTCTTTTTGCTTCTTTTTCTTTCTTACTAAAAGGGTATCCTCAGGTAACCCCCTAAAGTTAAGATCCATTCCGGCGGCAGGGATTTGCTCCTTAAAATAGAAAACCAGGGGGGTATCCTCAGGACACCCCTTATGAAGAAATGTATCACCGCTATACCGTTTTCCGTCAATTATGGGATAATTATTAGATCTTTCTCTTTTCCCGTGTCAGTCACGTAACGTGACA
>Ga0208669_1000165_pt1 | contig 28473 bp, 23 predicted proteins | sample 21_taG_FD_184095 | JGI IMG/M metagenome (GOLD analysis project Ga0208669, IMG submission 184095) | Marine viral communities from the Subarctic Pacific Ocean - 21_ETSP_OMZ_AT15319 metaG (SPAdes) (version 2) | ecosystem: Environmental > Aquatic > Marine > Oceanic | place: Pacific Ocean | collected...
CTGCCATATCAAATGACATTATACCACTTTCAGTATTAGAGAGAGAATCATTTCTTTGCTCGTAACTAGAAGTACCATTATCATTAGTAACTTTAACTAGTTCTCCCCAGTTTTGTTCTTGTACATGAGCAGCTAGAGTTGTAAATCCTTCTATACCACAACAGTCTCCATCAAGTAAATGATGGAATGTATTTCCAGAATACTCTGCAGGCATACCATTTACAGCTACTTGTTCTAAACTATGAAAGTCACAAGGTAATTGTGCTCTATAATTTTTTATATCTAGATTAGGATTTTCTTTATGTCCTGTTACTTTTCTTATATATTGTCTAGGATGCCCTATTAAATTAAGAGCTTCCTCTGTCCACATCATTATATCAACCCACGGAAGTTCAAACTGATAACCGTTATCAGCATATACTTGCTCCATTATTGAATTTAGTGATATATATTTTCCATTTAATGCCATATTATTGTCTATTAAGGTGTTGAATCTATTTCTGCACTTGTTGTCCCTAAGAATGTACTCCAGTCATATTCTACTACTGTTGTTACGTACCAGTAGGTAGTTCCACCTAGGTCAGCATCTGTAGTTATAGATATAGAAACCATTTCTGTAGACTCGAAGTGTTTAGCGTTATCGAATGCGAAGTGGAATACGTGGTAGTCATCAGTTGATGATACAGCCAAAGATTCAGTTTCTTCTTCATTCCAGTTACCTCCTGTAAAGTTAGATATTCCTGGGGGTAGTGAATGAACACCTAGTGTTATATTTCCTGAACCTGTAAGGCTTGAGGTCCTAATTGTAACTGATACTATCCTACCATCGCAAGGCATAATCATAGCAGCTTCCTCTTGATATATTGTAGTCTGTTCGTTAATATCTTTCCAAGGTAAGTAATGTGTGTTACCGTTACCTAAGTCATCAAGGAAACTTTGCGAGTAAACCTCTCTTTGTTTACCTGTTATTATTCCTGTAACATTTAAGTCTTTAGAAATATCAACTTTATCGTCATGAACTGTAACTACAGTTACTTCTCCACCGCTACCTGCTGTAGAGGTATTAGCTCTAATTTGTACCGTACCATTTGAAGCTCTATTAGATAATATTACTACATCACTGTTAGCAGCTAACATTATTTTATTACCTCCACCTGAATCTTTATATTGTATAGATGATGCTCCAGTACCACCAGCGTTATCAGCTTCAAGTATTATATCAGAACCAGCGTTTAAGTTAATATTAGAGTTACTACCGTTAACTTGCAAATCACCTTCAACTAATAAGTCTGCTCCTAACTTAACGTTACCTGCAGCAACTTCAAGAGCGTAAGCATTAGTGATAGTTTGATTAGTAGAAGCTGTTGGTGCCCCCTTTATATATACAGTAGAGGCAGTAGTAGTTGTTACTAATGCATTACTAGCTAGTATTCTAGGGTTTTCAATACTTACATGCCTAAATGCAGTTGCTGTACCAGAAGAAGAGGTAGTATTATCTGTTACGTCTAAAGCGTCAATATGTATTGCTGCACCATCTCCAGGGGCTAGACTTCTATCGTTATCTACTATTAGTGGTTTTTGGAAAGTCTTAGATCCAGTAAATGTTTGAGTACCATTTAAGTGTGCTGTATCTGAGTCTAGATATGCACTAGCGATAGCAGTGCCTTGCCAAGTACCAGAGCTTATTGTGCCAACTCCAGTTATATTAGATTGATTAGCAACTTGAATTAAACCACTACTATTAATAGCTGATGTTGATCCTGTAGTAAGTCCACCATCTATTTGTAGATTACCTGACTCATCTAAGTTAGCTATCTCCGTAGTGTAGTTTTTAAAAGAAAAAGATTGTCCTGTTTCATCGTCATCTCTATCAATAATAAAAGCCATGTTACCGTCTGACTGTATATCTAAATCACTGTCTGAGCCAGTGTTTGTTATATCACCTTGAAGATAAAAATCACCAGTTTCAGATATATAAGCTACTTCTGTGTCTGCATTATTTGTTATTTTAAACTTTTGATTACTTTCATCATTATCTGAATCTATTTTTATGATAACCTCTCCATCAGAAGTTATAGTAACATCAGAATCAGTAGCTCCAGTAATATTTTGAGCAGTAGCAGCTCCTATATCAGAATATACTTCTGAGCCTGTTCTATATTTAACTATATTACTAGAATCTATTGTAAGATACTTATCAGGATCTGTAGTATCATTTTGAAGCCCTTCAATCTTTAAAGGATCTTTAGAATCTTTTATGTGAAGTTTATGGGTAGGAACTTTTACTCCGATACCCACTCTAAATAGAGTAAACATATCAGAGGACTTAAGCTTAACTTGCTTCCAGAATGATATTATTTTATTTTTTATTGTCATTAATATCCTCCGCCGCTAGAGTTTGAACTAGAAGATCTTGAACTAGAAGAAGTTCTATTATTTCTTACACTACTATATAAACTATTGTTATTTCTAACAGAACGTATCGATCTAGCTGTAGTAGTTCTTTGTGTTGTAGAATCAGATATATGTTGCTCTTTTACTTCTACACTAATATCTAAACTAGATACATACTTTCCAGAAGTATGTTTAGAGTAACCTTTAGGATTAGTTTTCATTAAATAAAAATCATTATCACTTTCCCTTACCATAAAATGATAACCATTTGGTGCTTTTACTTTTGCTTTCATAATTACATAAAATAATCTAGTTCACGCTCTTTATCTTTTAATATACTAGCTAATCGTCTAGTATTTGTTCTAGTAGGAATAAAAGAATATGCTGTAATATTTTTTACAATTCCTTTAGTCCAATAGAATCTGTACTTATATCCTCCTGTGTGATCGTTTAGATGATAGATTCGCTTACCAAGTTTCTTACTAGCAGCCCAATCAATTTTTAATTTATTCTTATCATCATATTTCATTTTAGATTTCTTAACTCTAATAGTTCCTAGTCTATAAGGTAACCTCATCTCCTCAGAACTTATTAAAATTTTATCTATAAATAATTTATTAAATTCGTCACATATTTTTCTATAAGTTTTTTTATCTACTTGTAATTCTTCTATTGTATTCTTTTTATAATACTTGTACGCTTCATCAGAGCCATGATCTTTTTTATACTCTCCTAATCCACGCTTACCATTTTCAAACATTATTTCTGTTGGTTAGGTTGTAAATCAGATTTAGCATTATTAGAAATGTCTGTAGGCATTTGAACTAACGGTTGTAAGTTTGTAGCTATCATGCTTTGTTTGATCAAATCTAACATAGATGTAGAAAGAGGATATTCTTCCATTTCTGCATCATATGAAGGAGAACCATCATCCTTCTTATAAGATTCTATATCTCTAGGGTTTTGCCAAACTCCTTCTACTTTTATTTTTTCTAACATCTCAGCTTCAGGACCTAAAACATACACAAAACTATCTAATAAAAAAGAAAAAGTCATACGCTTTGTATAACGATTGTTTCCTGCCCAAGGAGCTCTATTAAAAGGAATCATATGAAAGTTTGTAGAAAGTATTCCTGTAGGCCCTATAGCAGTAATCAAATCCTGATGAGCAGTTTCAATAGCATTAGGTACTTTTTCTTTAGAACGTACAATCATAATATCACTAGATAAACCACAAGTAGTTCCAGAAACAGGTTCTACTTCTAAGCAGTGTATTATCTGTTTAATGTTATCAGAAATGCTACGACGCTTATTTACATCTTGTCGAATATATTGCGCTCTTAAACTATTAACTTGAAATTCTATTTGACGATCTGAAATCATTTCATCATCAGATTGTAATCCTCCTCTGATAATGTTTTTCAAATCATATACTATTTCTTTTATTGTTGCCATTCTAATTTAAATTTACTTGTAAATATCCTTCACATCCTTTCTCTTTATTCCATATATAAGCTTGAGCCTCTCTAGGAGAGCTATATCCCATTGTTTTATGCCAAGCATCGTTAGTACAAATGCTAGGTAAGAATCTTACTTTAACTCCTTGGTAGGTGTTAACAATTTCTCTATGCTGGTGTCCACAGTGGACTTCTCTGTTCGGGCATTCTGCGAACATGAGTGGCTGTTCTGTTGCCATAAGAAGGGGCATGTTTGCTGGCTTCTCCTTATCCCCATGTGTAAACATAAGCATATTCTTTCCGTATCTATAATACTTTCTTGACTCATAACTATTATCTACTGTCACTCCATTACAGTCTTTATACCAAGACTCTATTACTTCTCCTATATAAAACATACGCTCAAAGTCATGATTACCTTGAACTACAATAACATCTACTGGTGCAAATGCTGATAAGTAATCTATTGCAGTAACCAATAACTTCCAATATCCTCTAAAAGTTTGTTGCCATTCTTCAGCGTCATGCTGTGGCGTACCTTTAGTAGTGGCTCTACTATATCCTTCAGAGTTTAATCCATCATTACCAATTGGTAAAATAAATTTCTCTATATTTAATCCTTCAGCTTTTCTATGTAATTCCTTAATAGTATTTAAGAAATCTAAATTAGCTTGTTCTTGAGATATAGTACCTATCTTACCATAATGAAAATCAGGTAAAGATATTTCGTAAGCTACAGGAGATCCCATTTTAAAATTGTAAACAGGGTCTACAACTTGTGGGATATACTGTTTCATTTCTTCAAAGAACTTTTCTTTAAACTCAGTAAGATCTTTCTTGTCTTCTTTTGTTACAATAGAAAATCTATATTCTCCTGAGCCTGATTGCCAGTGCTTTACTGACTGCACATCTTTTTTATTTATTCCCCTCTCTTTAAGATGTAAATCGAGTTCGGGTATATTAGGAACTATCACTTCTCCTACATTATCTATTGTAGTTGTATTAGAATTACTATCTACCCATTGATAACCTCCTGCATAATTTCTTGTTCCTTTAAGAACCTTTCTGATATTACTATCATCTATTCCTAAAGCTGTTGCTGCTTCATTAGCGTTTGAGAATTCATCTACAAGATTTCCTTCTCGGTCATACTGTTGTATCATTTTTTTCTAATTTTTTCTATACTTCTACCAGCAAAATAAGCACCGTACACGGTAATTAATAGTGTTTGGTATATAGGAATGTAAGCGGGAGATATAACAAATTCCCCTAAATTCCCATCAAATATAGAAATAATTATGAACATAGCTGTTAAAAAGATGCAAATCAACGGTCTAATGTTCTTACTAAGCCAATTGTCAGACTTCATATCAGCCTCCCATCGTCTAGTAACCTGCTCTTGAGCAGCTGACTCTGCTTGCATAAGAACTTCTTTTATCTTACGCTGCGCTTCTAACTTTTCTTCTTTAGATGTAGTTAGGTTATCTAGCACATCGCCAACTTGTTTTACAACTCCACCACCTAATATGTCTAATAGTTTACTCATATACTAGGCTTTATATCTGCGTATCTATACTTAGTATCACCATCCTCATCTTTATAAGCTTCTAAAACTTGCTTTCTGTTACCTTTAGCTTTTAAAGATATATGTATCCAAGCAAAGTCAAACTCATTAATCATTTGATCAAACTCTAATCCTGAGTCTAACACCCATTCATAGATAGCTTTGTTGTTCATTTTTCCTTCTGACCAGAATTGTAAATCAAGCGCTTCAGCTTTACAATGTTGCGATTTATTACTTCCTCCGATAGCACGATTGAGTTCTTTAGAACGGTAACCACTACTGATACGGATAGGACCAATACTGTCACGCATAGGCTGTATAAGATTAGAAATAAGCCTTTGCATATTGTCCAAATGATCTTTAGTCGGTTCATTACTTATACCTAATCTTGTTGCTGTATTACTTCGAGTAATCTCTGATAATACAAAGTTTTTACTTAGTCTCATAATTTAATTTAAAATGCTTCCATTACTATTTCGTCTATAGAATTCTGCACGTCCTTAAGAGTGGCCTCCATAGTCATCATAATGTTTGCTTGAAATCTTTTGACTTCTTCGTTGTTATTAAATATTACAATAGTAGGTACAACTACTATTTTGTATTCTTTAGACCATCTTGAGTCTGCTGTTATATCTACTCGTTCTGTTTCGCAATCTGATAATTTAGATAGCCAAGTTACTTCATTAGTTTTATTAAAGCTGGCATTAAACTCAACAGCCACCATTCCGTCAGGAAAATCTTGTGCAACCCCTATAAAAGGAATTAATAATAATAATAATAATTTTTTCATATTGCTATTCTAATAGTTATTATACCTAGCGTAGAACCTACAGTATTTGCAAGCATATCGCCCCAACTAGAATCCCCGTGTTTTATATCATATATTTCTTTACCTGCTCCTATTAATAAAGAAACTGCTAACCCTGATATTACCGCTTGGTTTTTATTTTTTGTTTTATCATACACTATAGCAGAAACTGTAGAGCTTATTACATAACTACCACCCATGTGTAATAGTTTATCGTTTTGTAATATTTGAGCTCTTGCAGTTAAATTTAAAAATAGTATAATCCAAAACAATTTTATCATTAGCGCAATTTATCAATCTTATCTTCCATTCTCAACATTTGTGTTTTAATCTCTGTTACATCTTCTTGCGTAGACATAATTGTTTGGCGAATAAGTTGATCTTTCATATCATATTCCATACGAGTAATCTCAGGGTCTAAAGGGAGAGGCAGCTTTTTAGCTTCTGCTATATCTCCTTGCAATACAAACCAGCCACTAATAACAGCTGCCATAATAACGGCAATACCTGCTAAAGTTTTTATACTTATTTGTACTGCTGTATCTTCGTTTAATTCTTTTGCCATAATTAAAATATTACATAATTAATTCCTACACTAAAGTTGTGCCATTTACGGTTCCAATACTTATTATATTTACCTTCTACAAATACACCTAAACTTTTATTAAATCTATATCCATATATAAGTCCTGCAGAATAATCTAACCACTGCCCATTGTTGAACTTATGGTAAGAGTATTCATTGTTTGTATTTATGTGATAAGGCATTAAGTTACCCCAGCTGTGAAACCAGAAATCTTTTGTAAAATGGTAGTAGTCAAATCCAACTACTGCAGAGTATTCTACTATACTAGATAATTTATTTCTTTCAGCTTCTACATAGTCATCTATTACTTCAGGGATAACAACTTCTTCCCACACTTCTTGACTAGTTGCAACTACTTCTCCATTGGGTGCTAAGTACTGTCCATCTAATGTTATATCGTATCCCTCCTGAAGTGCCAAATATGTATAGTGTAATGTCCCATTGTCCAGCACCCAATCTGCCAGGGGGTCAAATCCATATGGTTCTGCAAGACGTTGAACGGCTCCTATATTAAAAGATAGTTTACCTTCTTTTATTTGTAATCTAAATCTTTCAGATGCCTCAAAGTATTTTATATCCGCAAAACCATCTTGTAGATACTCTACTTTACTGACCCACTTATCAGCTACATATCTTACAAAGTGATGTTGGTTTGTATAATTAACGCCTAACCTTCTTACGAAATCAGCTTCAAATAAATATTCAAAACCATCAACTCTCCCAATTGTGGCTGCATCACTATAGGAATTTTCTGTACCATTATAAAAAGTATTAGCACGATTTTCATATCCAAATCTTTTAATTTTTCTAATACCAACAGATATATTATAATCAAAAGGTGTTTTAATTACTTCCTCTTCTAAGGCGCCAGATGTTACAGACCATATCTGATCATCAGATAATGATGTTCCACCATTAACTGCTGCATAAAATGTAGAGTACTTAAATATTTTATTAAGAGCCTGAGCGTTCCCTAAAAAAGGAATCAATAATAATATTAATAATAACTTTTTCATCTCTTTAATACTTTTTTATTACTAGTTGTTCCTTCGTATGTAACACTAAAATTGTATACACCTGCAGGTAACAACCCTACATCTAACTGATTTAATCCTTCTTTAGTTTGAGGTTCTTTAACTTGGATTACAAGTTTACCTGTAATATCATACACCTCTATACTCACAGGACCGTTTGTTAATACGTTTAATACATCCCCCATAGGATTAGGATATATAACTACATCATTACCTCTAAGTAAATCTCTAGTATCTAATGGGCTATCCCAGCTACAGCTCCAATAAAGCTGTTGACATTTCTCATCCCAATCATTATTACAACAATAAGGGTCTACCATAATTACCCAAGCATAACATGTATCGTTTAACCAATATGGATCACCAGGATCTCCAATACAACCAGCATCATATAAACAACTTCCATCATCTGTATTATATATTAAATCGTAGTTTTCTGCTGTTGGATCCATACAGCCTTCTAATACATCTATACAACCTCCGTTATTTGTATTAGCTAAAGAATCATAATTAAAAGCGTTTTCGTCTGTACATCCGTATACTACATCAATGCAAGAAAAATTTTCTGTATTAGCTTCTACATCGTAATTAAAAGCGTTAGGATCTGTGCATCCATATATTATTGGTATGCAAGATTCGTTATCTGTATTAGCAACAGGATCGTAATTAAATGCAGTAGTATCAGTACACCCAAATATAAAAGGGATACAATTATCACTTGATGTATTCGCTTGTTCATTATAATTATACATTGTAGGGTCCATGCATCCTATTAGAACGGGGATACAGCTACCGTCATTAACATTAGCATCTACATCAAAATTAAACGCTAAAGGATTAGTACACCCAAGAATAGGGTATATACAATTATCATTATTTACGTTTGCTGTATTATCATAATTAAGAGCTAGTTCGTCTGTACAACCAAAATACAAGCAAGATCCATCCTCCATGTTAGCTATAGCAGAATAATTCCATGCATCTGGATTTGTACATCCGAATAGATAAGGCATGCAGCTATCATCATCTACATTTGCATCGCTATCATATCCATAAGCTAAAGGATTAGTGCACCCTAATATAATGGACTCGCAACTGCCATCATCAGTGTTTGCTTCTGAATTAAAATTAAATGCTTCTGAGTCTAAACAACCATAAACTTTTTCAATACAATAGTCTCCACAAAAAGGCATAGCGCTATATATATTCCAGAAAGGCGGCTCGTAAGGCTGTAAAGCTCCCGCTCCGTTATCTGCAAATGGATAGGCACCACCTTGTAGGGTGATAATATCGTGGGAGTTTATTAATGTAAATGAATTGTGCATAGTCTGGAAAGCGACTTCTGCAGGAGGAGTTTGTGGACTAGCTATTTCAAAGTAATAAACTTTAACAGCTTTATCTGTCTCTAATACTATATCAAATTCTTGAGAATATTCTCCAGGGCCCATAGTATATGTACCTAGAATACTATCTTCTTGTACTACACCTATGTAACAATCGTCCCATCCGTCACCGCCGTCATCTTCTATAATAAGAGTGTAATTACATGTAGGTATGATTTCATTTAGTGTAGCTTGTGGATTGTAGTTAAATGAATCTGGATTTACGCATCCTAATGTATGAAGTGTTTCACAGCTACCATCATCAAGATTAGCCTGGAAGTCAAACTCTACGTAAGTATTATTAGTGCATCCTTCTATAGCAGGTATGTCACATTGCTGTATCCACATTGGGCCTGAGTATGCAGCACCACCAAAGTTAGCTTCTGATAAAGACCATAAAGTATCTAAGCTCCCACAAGGTTGCAAATCTCCAAGTACAACTATATTACCGTCAGAACCTCCATATAAAGAACCAGCAAGCCCATCTCCGTAAGTATCACTTAGTATTATCTCAACACCAGACTCAGGTATACATACATCGTATATTATAGTTTGGTTAGATTGTGCATACGTATATTCACCAGCTACTACATTGTCAACGGGCTGTCCGTTAGATAAGTCAGTTATTATCCAACCAGTCTCACCTGGAAACTGATCAAGAGTTAGCTGCATAATAATTTTGGTCTCTCCGTCAGAGCAACTCACTCCAACACAGCTGTTATCATCAGCTTCTGCCCAAGGATTAAAGTTAGGAGCTTCTGGGTCTGTACATCCAAATATAGGGAACTCACATGAGCCATCATCGAAGTTAGCTTCAGGAACATAGTTTAAAGCTAACATATTCATACAACCTAGTACAATTTCTATAGTCTCGCAATCGCCTTCGTCGTAGTTAAACTCTTCACAGTTAAAGTTAATAGCATTACCGTTCCAAGTATAAGCACCATCGTCACACCAACCATCACCAACCCAGTTGACAACACCTGATGCGTCAGTACCATTACAATCTACAAATAAACTATCCTGTGAATTAGCTGTTAAACTAAATAGTATAAAAATATAAATTAACTTTCTCATTTTTTAGCAAATTTTTCTGCACCGCTTATACCAAATGAACCAAGAACAACCCACACAAATGAGTTGTAAACGTATTCGTTAATTACCAAATCTTGTCCAACCCAGCCTGTAACTAAGTCAGCAACCATTATCATACACATTATAGCAAATGCTATAAAACCAACAATGGCTTTCTCATTCCAATTATTGTCGTTCTTGAATATCTCCATTATCATCTTTATTAAATTTCTTTTTTCTATTATACTTCTTTTTATTTTTCTGAATCTTAGGAGCCGTTGCTTCCCAAATTTCATCTGGTGTTAAGTTCACCCATTTATAATTCTTACTCATATTATCTTCCTCTAGTAAAAGTTAGGAGATGAGCCCCTCTTGAGACTATATTATTAGTCATGTCTCTAAGAGAAAAAATGTATTTTGTATTACCTGCATCATTTTCCCATTTAATTAAGTCGCTACCTTTTCTATATGTAAGAGTTCCATCTGCTACACTTAAACTTAAAGCAGAGCATGTAACTTTACAGTTACCACTAGTAGATGCTGCGTTAGAATAGAATGTTCCAAACGCTTTTCTATTACGTCCTTGCCGCTTACCTTCTTTCATTTTAGAAGTTCCTCCAGCATGACTATTTCCTAGACGCATCCCCATTACTCTTTGTGTCTACGGTAAAACATTACTAAGCAATCTGTAGCATCAGATTCTATAACAGCATTAGTTATAGGAGCATATAATATATCTCCTGGAGCTAATTTAACTCCATCTAAAGCATCACCTTCAGCAGTTGTTAAGGTTGTAAAGTGAGCGCCTGTTGTTCCTGTATTATCTACTTTTATAGCTACCCAGTTTCCTGCTACTGTTTGATCTCCTGATATACCATTTACCAAATCAAGCCCATTTAAACCAAAGTCTAAATTTTCTTTACGCTGGTTACCCTTAGCAATTACATTTATTAAATCTCTTAATCTATCCATTTTATTTTATTTAACACGTTTTACAATTACAAAGATCAGCTAACTTTTCTTTATATATTTCTATTTTAACTTGATTATTTTCCTTTAAAGATGCTAATAAAGATTTATAAACTGTATAAATATCTACTCCTTTATCTGTATCATCTTTTTCACATCCTAGTAGAGTAGAGTTTAAAACTGCATCTTGTATACATGAAGTAAAACTTTCGTCAATACAAGATCCATCATCTACTTCAACTCCTTCTAAATAATTTATTGAGTTTGGATTTGAACACCCATGTTTTTTAAGAACTACTTTTAAAACCTCAAAACTATTTGCCATATTATACTTCTTTAATAGTTATTAATTCTCCGAACTCACTCACTAATTTATATACTAAAGTACCATTATTAGGATTTATTACTTTAACTCCTATACTAGTATCTGATATTATTCTGAAAGTCTGAGAATATTCAGTACTAGGAGATAGAGCTTCTAAGTAACTTAAAGTATCTCCTGTAGTTACATTGATAACTTCTATAACAGTATTTGTAAATGCATTATTATCACCTCCTGCAGTTTGTACATGTAGGATAATATCAGTGAATTCTACAAAGTCTTCTCTAATATACTTTTCACAGTACTCTGTTTGAAGTGTAGCTTCATCACATCCTAAAGTACAAGAAGAATTTCCTAAATCAATTTTAATCGATCCTCCTTTAGTTGGAGATGCTCCGTATAAAAGAGAATGTAAAACTTCACTTTCAACTCCTCCTGAAGTAACTATATCTGTATTTAAAATTTCAAGATGTATATGCTTCCATATATCATTATATTCAAATCCTATAGGTAAGAACCACATACAATTTGCATATGAAGCCAATTGTATTTCTTTAACAATAACTCCACCAGATGCTTCTGCTAATGCTATAGGAGTTGATTGATTAATTATACTACCACTTCGTGAATATAGAACCCATTTAAAATCTTCTAAAGAATCTAAATATTGAGTATGAATAGTCGCTTTAAGTCTTAAACCACTCATTTCAGGAGTACTATAATTACATAGTGAAGTATTACATATATGTATATCTCCATTATAATCTTGTATAGTATTTGTTGCTAATGGATCACAACATACTTCTATAGTAGTAGCTTCTTCAGGTATACAATATCCTGACATACAAACTTCACATTCATTATCTGCTACAAGTTCTCCATCCGCATTAGTTGTAAACGCTCCAGGGTTTTGAACTCCAGAAGACTCACAGCATATTGGAGTAGGGGCTTCACCATTACAAGGTAAAACAGTTGGGATTAAATCAGCAAAGTCTAATTCAAATTCATGATGACTTCCTGATGCTTCATTATATGCTACCTCAATTGAGTATATGTGATACTGAGGTAATGAAGTGGGAGTGCCTTCGCCAGTGTTAGTAATAGTCTGTACTTCTCCTGCTTCTAAATTTCCAATACCATTAAAATTATATAATGGTATATAAGAATCATCTAAGTAGTTATCTATTCTAATTATTTTATTAGAAAGACTTCCAAAAACTTCTGACATAGTAAATGTTCCTATAGTATTTAAAAATTCTTCTGTCAGTCTAAAATAATATATAACCTTAAATGTAGAAGTTGATCCTGGGGGTACATTAATATTATCATAACCAGGCCCTACAATAGCACTATTAACAAATCCAAGATCTTGTAACGATAGAGCATAAGTAACTTCTGCATTATGTAAAGGGTTAGAGCAAATAAGAGTCGTATTCGTTTCTGAAATAACTTGACATTTTGTTGTTACTCTTTGTACATCTTTATAAATATCATTCCCATCTATGGTTACTATTTCGTATCCTTCAGATAATGGTAAGAAATCTATTTCTTGATTAGGAGGAGGAGTAACGAATGCAAAAGGATTTTGGAAATTCGATTCATCTACAAGTGTACTAGAAGCTTCAGCAGTTATAGATTCTAAAAGAATTTCTGCTAAAGTAAGATAAGAGCATGGCCCTTCTACTATTGCAGTAGCATCATAATTCTCTGCAATAGGATCCATACACCCTGAACATGATGAATTATTTCCATCACATACACCACAATCATCTTCTATATGTCCAAAACAATCACATGCTGATTCAGGAATATTTGTACAATTATTACATTCCCATATAGTATCTACTTGATCTGTAGGTACACATTGACTACAGTTTGGATCATTACTAGGTAAATACCCACATTCACATCCATCTGATGTATTTTGAGTAGCTTCTAAAGCAGGAACACATTCTTCAGTAAGACAATCTTGTATAAGATTGCCACAACATCCGTGTACATTTAGTCCTGAAGTATTAGAAGAATTGTAAGAAATTTCACCACAACCGTCTATAAAAGCACCACCGCCGCATTCACCTGCAGCATCAACATCTCCTGAAATAAACTGTCCTGTCTGATAATTATGATACCCTTCAAAAGTATCATCGAAACTACATTCTATATTTGTATCTGCACTATTTATTACCCAACCATCTGGCTGATCTCCTTCACAGTAGTATTGTGAGTTATTAGGATCTCCTAAACCATCGTCTTCTAAATCTTGGTAGTATAGTATTTTTTGAGTACCCTCACAATCGCAAATTCCAGATTCACCAATATTTGACTGATACTCTTCTAAAAGATCTTCTCCACATCCACAGTATTCATTTTCTACACTTCCTGAACATCCGTTACAAAATCCTGGATTTGGATTACCATCACAATCACAGTATGCAGATGTCTGAGTGTCACAATCACACCAGCCATCAATTATAGGTTCTTCTCCGCATCCGCATACAGAATCAGCCTCTGTAGGATTTGTTGGAGGAGTTGCTCCTGGTGTTGCGTAATCACCGCATTCTACACAGTGTGTAGGATTTCCATCAGAATCAGTTGTACTTACTAAAGTATCTGCATCACACTCACATCCTTCAAATGCGAAGTAACACATAGAAGAGTCATGTTCCCAATTCTGCCCTAAAGCATCTAATTCGGCAACAGACAGTCCATTACAAGGAGTATTACCTGAGTCTGAAATTTCATATTCAGAAGCACATACCATATATACACACATATCATTATTTATTACAGGCTCAGCATCTATACCAGATGGAAGCCCATAATTAATAGCGTTAGTATCGTTACAATATTCACAAGGCTCATAATATACTCCTGCTATCTCATTGTATTCAGGTTCATCAGTACAGCCACAATGCTCATATAGGAAAGATTCCTCACAACTACATGGGTCTATAGGATACTCACAAGAACCGTCGCTATAGTTAGCAGCTGGGTTATAATTACAAGCGTCAGGATCTGTACAACCTTCAATTACAAAAGTAATAGGATCGTCTGGTCCTTTAATTGGTATAAAGTTTTCATTTGACATATCTATAAAAGCACTATACAACCCTAAATTCATAGGAGTATCTGATAATCTTATAGATGCTGGAGCATGTTTAGCAACGAATTCTGATGAATCATTATTTTGATTTAATATCTTACCTAAAGTAGGAGGTACAGTTCCATCATTTACAAATAGTGTGTATATGATACCGTTACTTTCTTTAAACATTCCAGATAAATGACTTTTTTCTTTAATGTCTGAGTTAATGTAATCTAAATTCCCACTAGCATCAGAGGTAAAGTAATTAGGAACAATTTGCCCTATAAAGTTTTCGTTGTAGTAGAAGTCTTCTAATTCTGTTATATGCTCTGAAAGTATAGTAGTATACTGTAAATTAATTTGTAAAATCTTAGATGGATTATTTATAACATCTAGCTCTTTATCTCTTAAAAGAACATATAACCAATTCTTATCTTGAGAAAACTCCATTTGAGCAATATTATAATTTCTATTTGCAGCTAAAGAGTTAAACTGTGAAATAGCTTCTGCAGACATTGTACTTATTATATCTGACGTAATCATGTCTACTGTTAGAATCTCAAAAATTTCATCACTATGTAAACCTATTGCTACAGTAGATGCGTCAGTATATGTAGTAAAACAAGAATTATTTATATCTATATTTTGTAAATCTGATTGAATATAGTCATTAAACATTGGAATTAGAGTCTGGGTACTACTTCCTCCACCAACATTGAAGTCCATCCTGGAATAGGTTGCATCTATATATAGATACATAGCACTTTCATTAAAAGGTAAAGAACTATATAAAGTTACACCAGGTACTATAATATTACTAGTAAGTGGCACAAGTCCAGCAACCATAGAACTAAGACTAACAAAATCTGTTGCAGTTCCTAAATTTAAAGTAGTAGGTGCAGTAAGAGATAAATCTTCTCCTTGCTCAAATGTTACTGTACTAACATTATATTGCTCTCTACTATACCAGAATGATGCAGTGTGCGAAACCATAAGTATAACAGTATATGAATTCGCTTCGCCAGGAAGAATCATTAAGCAGCTACTAGATCCATATGTAACAGGATAGCCATCAGCAAAAGTTTTTTCTGTTAAAACATTATTATCTCTATCCCAAATAACAACTGTATAAATATCAGTAACTGCTGCTGTAAAAAGTAGATTTCCTCCTATATCTGAAGCTGTAGCAGAAGCAAGCCATTCTCCGACTCCTGCATTTAAATTGGCAGTTCCAATAGGATCTGATAAGCTTAAAATACCTCTAGGAGTATTTATAAATGAGCTTAATTCAGTATTATTTATTGTAGTGTACACCTCAGGATCTATAGTAATCTCATCATTTTTAGACACTCTATTTTCTGTATCTATAGGCAAAAGATTAGTAGGAAGATCTATTATAAAATTACCAGGATTTAAAGAGAACATATTAACACTATGGAATGTGTCTGCATTTGGAATTTTTATAACCTCACTACCTCCTTTACTTAAAATATAAACAGAGTTATCTACAGTAACAACTTTAGATGCTCCTCCACTTAAAGGATCTGCAATCATCTTAACATCATTACTTATAACTCCTGCATCACTGCTAGTTAAATTATAAATACAAATGTATTTATCCATAGTATCAGGATTTCTGACTATAGTGTACAAGTAATTATTGTAAAAAGAGAAAGCCATAGAAATTGGAGTAAATCCTCCAGCATCTGCTACAATTGAATCATTTGGATCTCCTCCACAAATATGAAGCTCTATTCCTCCATCATCTGGTCTAAGTAGGAATGGAGATTGAGAATACATACGCATAAGTATAATTCCATGCTTTACTGCATATGCTACTATATAATATCCTATAGAACGTTCTAACTCAGCTAGGGCTTCAACATTATCACCCACATTATATGCTGATATTAAAGATCCTATACCCCCTACATCATAATTACCTCCTGAACCTATATACTTTGCTGCTTTTATAATACCCCCTATTTCTTCAAATAATTTATCTCCTATAACTACAGGAAGATGAGATATTAAATATTCATGATCAGAAGGGTTTGAAGGATTTACTGTAATTTGAGTTGAAGGTAGGTCAAATGAAGAAGTACTTGAATTCCATTGTCTACCTGAAATACTATAAATACCATAATCTTCGTTATCAAAACTAAAACCTTCAAATGTACTTACAATTGTATCTGAACTAGTAACTCCGTTATTTGGGAAAAAGCTTTCTGGTCCTAAAGTATAACTGTAATCATAAGTACCATCACCATTAGGTCTACCATTATTAATTCTATAAGTTGCTCCATCTGAAGCGTCTGAGCCATGAGCTGCAAGAAAATTACTACTATATATATCAAAATAAACTAAGAAATCAATAGACTCTAAATCAGTAGCACCATTTTCGATAAAACTAAATGCTTTAAAAGTTGCTAATTTAGTAGATCGTAAACTAGTGGAGTAAGATTTTAAATTCCCTGAAAAGTCAGCAACATTAAGTGCACTACTAGTAAGATCTTTATCTGCAAGAAATTCACTATAAGTAGAAAAGCCTACTGAATTTTCGTTCTCAGTAAAAGTTCCAGGAAACTTAAGTTTAGCCTCAGCTGTATCTTCATAATTACCTAACGGAGAATTAGTATCACAATCAACTACAATATTGCCGTCAACTATTTGATTCGCATTTATATCTACTGTATGGGTATATACACCACTATTTGAATATTGAGTTGTTATCCCTTTAACTGCTAAATAATCTTTAAATTTAAATACTCCTGAAAAACCTTCAATTAAATCAAAATCTATACTTAAACCTAAAGAGTCTGTACTTTTAGTAGGATTATTAGATACTTTATTTCCTAAACGATTGAAAATCTCTATATTTCCAGAAGTATCTAATAATGTATAAAGAATATCATCTCCACTTTCATTTCTAAATATACAAGAAACTTCAGGGTTTATAGATAATGGTAGAGGAGGATTAAGCGTAGTCATAGAAAAATAACCATTACCTATTAAACCGATTATAACATCAACTTCATTAACATTAGAAACAGCAATATATCTATAAACACTATTAACTGGTAAAAGTCTAGAAGTTGAAATCTTTGAGGGTAAACAAGAACCATCATCAATAGTAGCATCAGAATTATAATTAGTGGAACTAACATCTGTACATCCGTAAATAGCAAGAAGATTTGTATTAGCCCCTCCATATATAGATTGAATAATTTCTTCTAGTTTCTTACTATAAAATGGAGTAAAGTCAAGTATTCCACCTTCTGGCGTTAGTTTTAAATTAAACTTTACTATATAATTTGTATGTAGTAATTTAGTATTTAATACATTATCTCCCACGCTTTCAGGAAGGCCTAAAGCTCGACCAATACTATATACTAAATAGTTAAAAACTTTTACTCCTTTAACCGTATTAACTGTTACCCAATCTAGAGAAGAGTTAATTTTTATATTCCCATTATAAAGTGTAAAAGGAGTATTTCCTTTTAAGTCTTTTGACTCTATAATTAGATCTCCTCCTGTTTCTACTTCTTTAAAAGAAATTGATAAAGAAGATTTATTTTTAGAGTTTTTTCTATAAATACTTTTAAAAATAAATTCCCACAAGTTAAACGCACTTTCTACTTCTTTAATAAAATCTAAAGTAGATAAAGATGAGAATATATTAGACTCATCTTTTCTTGATTGTTTTAATGTAGAACCAAACGAATAAAGGATTTCAATATTTGATTCTCCTTCTAATTTTGTTCGATTTATAGCGTCTAGTAATGGAGTAAAAACTCCTTGAGTAGTAACTTTAAAAGGCATTCTTTTTTATTTTAAAGGTTCTAATATCATCGAATAGATGTAAATATCAGTATTAGCTGATGCTGCATTAGCAGTTACTTTTGCTGTAACTGTAGTATTCCAATCCATATTTAAAGAGTTTGTACCATAAGTATCTGCAGCTATACCCTCTAAAAGCATATATCCATAAGCAACTGCATACCTAGCCTCTTTTATTACTGTTACTCTTGCTGTAAATTGATCACTATTTGGAGCTGTAGTAGTTGCATTAGTAACTGTTGTATTACCATCTATATCTATTATAACAGTTTTTGTGTTACCATTAGCTGCAAAAAATCCACTTACTTCCACTATAAATCCTTGTCCAATATCAAATTGAGATAAATCAATATCTGCTTGATACATTGTTTCTGCAGCCCCTGCAGAAGCAGGATAAACTAGCCCTGCTTGTATTATTTTTTCAGATGCTTCATTTGGAACATGCGTATTATTTTCTATATAGTAATTTTTACCATCATTATAAATAGTAACTGCTTGATACTTATTTGATAATACTGTTTGAATTTTAGAATCAATAGTAGCTCCTGATGCTTTAATAGTAATATTTTTAAGATCTGCTTGTCCAAACTCATCTTTAATAACTATTTTAAACATGTTAGGATTCTTTAAGCTAGCCACAGAAGGAAGTGTAATAGTACATGAAGATCTTCTATTGTCTACAGCTAATATACCTCTATCTTCTTCTAATACTGTGTAAGTAGATCTATCTATTAATGTCCTATTATACATAAAACTAGCATCTAAAGATTGCTTATACTTCACAGGAGTTATAGCTTTAGAATCAGATTCGTAAGTTTCCATATCATTTCCAGTAGCTAAATGCACAATTCCTTTATTATCTTCAGAAGCAGATACTACATTAGAATTAATAATGGCAAACTGATGTCCTACTGATGAGTAAGTTCCTCCAACAGAATTATCTAGACATATTAATATATCTCCTTTCTGAATTTCAGGACCATCTTCTGCAAATACTTCAAAAGCTTCAGTCATTATAAAACATTGTCCAACTGAAGCTGTAGGTAAAGTATTACTAGAAAAATTTTGTATAGTTTTTAAAACTCCTAACAAAAGATCATCTGCGTACTTTTTAGATATTAAATCTTCAGACTTAAAACTAGAAGGTTGTTTATGGAATGATAAAGGAGTGTTTAATTTTTTAGCTCCATCATCTCTTAATACATTATGTAATTCTTTATCTACATATGACTTAGTAGTTAGGTGCTTAGGATCTGAAGGATCTGAAGCTTTAACTGGAGATGTAAATACTGGAGATTTTTTATTTATGCTCTTCTTAGCAAGTTGACTTTGAAGCCCTTTAATATTACTAGCGTTTTTAGCAGAAAGGTTTTCTATAGCTGCTAAAAAAGACTCCTTAGATATATTCTTAGTCTTTCCTCCTTGCACAATTACTATTAAATCATTATTAGAGCTAGAGGATGCTTTAGGTAAGTTAGATATTTTAGTCATTTTATTTTATTTTTATTAATCTTTATAGCTCTATATTCATATTATTCTCATCAGATAAAGAATTTTTAGAGTCTAAATTAATCCTATTATCACTTTTAGATATTCTAGAAGACTCGTCTAATAGAGTTTTAACAGTATTACTCCCTTCAGTATCATATATAATACCTAGTTCGATAGCTAAAAAATCTAAAATCTTCAAAATCTTTTCATTCATCTCTTCAGAATGTTGCGATGAACCTTTTATACTAGAAATCCCTCCACTCGCTTCAGTAGATATTGTCTGAAAAGAAGGAGGGAAAGATGAAACTTTTGCATTATTATATTCAGCTCCTTTAGGAAAAGTTAAAGTAAGTTTATCAACAGTTAAAGCTGCTTTAATTCCGTGGGTTTGTATTCCCTCTTCTAAGCTAGAGTTATTTATCTTATATACTAAATCTTCGTACATCTCAGATGTAGAAGAATACTCTGAAGGAGTTTTTGTTATACATAAAGGAATAACTTTCCCATTAATCGTTTCAATAGAAAGAACTCCTTTACGTGAGCCTGATAAGTTTAGTATCTCAACTGTTATACTAGAAGCTGCTCTAGCAGCTACTGTCTGAGGAGAATCTATAATATTCTCTATATAATCTATCCACATAGACATAACATTAAACTTTCGAAGCTTTGCTCTAGATTTTATACCTGTACCTAATTTATTTACTAGTGAAATAGAGTATTCTACTAACTTTTTTTTAGCTTGAGTATATCTAAGTATTATTTTATTAAAATTAGAAGACATTAATATATAAATTTAATTGGTAAAGTTAATAATTTTCTTTAAAGATTCTTTAATTTTAGACATATTTTTAAGATCTTTTTCAGCTTGGCTCAAGTTATCTAAAGATAGTTGATTTCTGAAAAACAGAGGATTACTTCTATTTATTTCTTTTGTAGAAGAAAACTCATATAAAGTTCCATCTAAATCGCTTATAAATTTCCCTACATATGACACTCCTAAAGAAGTAAATAAAACATCTTCTAAAAGTATAGTTCCTATGATAAAAAAGCTATTATTTACATTTCTACCAATCCCTGGAGTACCTCCATCTTCACAAGTCATTGTAAAATCTTCTTGATTCATATATCCTTCTAATAGGCTTAATCCGTCTCCAGCTTCTAATATAGAACAATGAAAGTAGTCTACTGAAGGGTATATACATAAAGAGTTATCTTCAATATTTACACATCCTCCTGTTAAATTGTCAGGACCTTCTACTTCAGAAGCTAAAGGATTTTCATCACAATTATATTGGTAAGAACTTATAAAGGCTAAAGCGGTATCACTCCAAACACCTACTTCACTAAGTAAACTTTGATAATCAGAAATAGCTCCTGCATTATTTGCATAAAGATAACTATTTCCTGTCTGTTGAGAACCTATAGGTGCTATTCCTGCTACTCCTCCGTTTACTGCAATATCTTCAGAATTATCATAAAGATTACATACAGGCGTGGTAGTATCGTTACATACATGTTTAGCATACAAAGGTATAGGAGCTAAACTATAGAATATGCAAGAGCCATCATCAGTATTAGCTCCTTCATCATAATTATTAGCTGTAGGATCTATACACCCATAAATAGGTTCTATACATGTACCGTTATCTACAGTTGCATTTGGATCATAATTAGGTGATATAGGATCAGTGCACCCTCCTTGATATGTAGATACATCATAATCAACTATAAAATCGACTGCATCATTTATGTATGTTTGAGCACTAACTACAGAGGTTAAAGGATCTGCAGGCCCTAACGAAGAACTATATCCTACTAAAATAGAATAATTTTTCATATTCATTAGATTACCAACAGAATTTCCTATTTGAGAACTTAAGTTTTCTGCTTGCCCTTTAGTTATAGCGCAAGGTAATGAAGGCCCTACACCTTTATAGTGCATTATATTTAATATATAATTAGAGTTTATAGGTCCATATAAAGAGTCTTGTAATTGAAAAGGAGATAAAGGATTATTAGGCTGCCTAAATAATGGTAGTGCACCTGAACTATATAAATATCCTTCCTTGTCTGTCATCCCAAAATCGCCCTGTGGATCCGACGAGCCAAAGTCAATTTGTGGACTTACAATACTAAGATCATAATCTCCTTCAACTTTAAAAGGATTATATAAGTTAGAAGAAGGATCTGTGTTTCCAGTAGTATAATATCTATATAAAATATTTGAAGCGTACTGCCCAAAACATCTAAATATACTGTCATCATCTATAGGTGATATAGATGGGTATTCTTCTCCATGACGGTAATGACCCCCTTTTATATTATAAGGTATAACACTATCTCTAGAAAAACCTATATACACAGGAAAGTTAGGAACTACTACTTCATAAGGAACGTCTGTTATTGTATTAAACCATTTTCCATTCTGAAATATATCTCTCATAGACATCCTTAATCCCATTATACTTCGTTCCGCTAGAGTATCACTTATACTAGTATAAGCTAAACTTTTGAAATCTTCCATATCTAACATATCTCCGTTAGAGTCAAGTACAGTAAAAGTTTTAGTTACTAAGTTGCCTTCACTATCTCTATCTTTGTACGATTGTTCTTGATATAAACAAGGACAATTTTCTTCGTTAAACATATCCTCAACTAAAGTATCTTCAGGAAATTTAGGATAAAAAGGATCATACCATCCTAATCCTATTCCAAATGCAATATTTAGTTTATTCCTATTACTAGGAAGGCATACAGGGTTATATATATTTATTCTTGGCCCTTTTCTGTTAGCAGGAACGGGCTCTGGAGTAGCTATATATTCAGGTAAAGGATAGTCAAGATCTCTTCCTATAAAATATAAATTCGAACCCTCATACCAAGTTCCTCCAGAAATTTCATCCTTTCTTGGATAATTTTCAATACCTTGTGTTATAGGATTATATCCCCACGCATCAGAACCTGAACTATGTCTAAACCCATACATTTTATCTACTTCAAATGCATCTGGATTTACTGAATACATATAATCATAGTCGAGTTTTGCTTGATTTACTGCTGCTAATTCTTCTGCATAAGTGTCAGATCCTGGTGTTGCGTAGATTATTTGGTTACCATCAATATTTAATAATGGAGGTTGAAAAAGGCCATTCCCTAAACTTTGATTAGCATCACTAGTACTAAATGTATTAGCTACAACATATGCAGATATATAATTAACATCTATACTACCTATAATTCCTATTCCGTCTATTTCATCTCCTACTCTATATAAAGTATTTTCAGATACTATTTCTGGTAAAACTACAGAGCGAATAACCCGAACCCTGGCCGTACTGTCCTTATTGAGGTGGTTCGTGCCACCACTACCGAAACTGACGCGCCCCGCGTAGTTACTATAGCTCTCCGAGGAAGACCAATACCCACTACTGCTGAAACCTCCTATATTACCCTCTGGACCTCCGTTTCCTATAGTGTTGTACATTTCTTCTAATTCATCTAATGAAGGAAGAAACCAATCATTGTAACCCCCAGATTCATAATCTAAGGCTGCTTGTGCTGCTGTTACACCTCCATTTTGTGTTGCACATCCTTGGTTTGTGATGTCCATGGTGTTTTGTAAGCCTGTCCCTATATCTTGTCCGTCAGCTCCACTTACATTTTGATAGCTACAACCCCACTCATAAGTTCCAGGTAAATCCTCCATAGCTGCAACTAAACCTGTTCCAGCTTCTTCATCAATATAGAAAAGAAGTCCTCCTTCGTAAGTATCTCCAATTGATAAAGGAGTATTTCTTGATGATCTGCTAGCCGCTTCAGTGGGATTTATCACAAACTTTTTTTGTCCATCAATTTCTATATAACTTCCTCCCCAGAAAGTAGGAAGAATTCCCATTAAAGCAGCTACTTCAACTGGGTACCCTCTGTCAAATTTTTTAATTGAAACATTAATAGTATTATTATAATTAGATGCAGATACTGACGATGTTGATTCTATAAAAATTGGAGAATCTGCAAAAAACTGAGGTAAGTAATTATTTATAATATTTTCTACAAAAGTTTTTTCATTATCAGATATATTTTCATAAGAGTCGCCAGCATCATTATAAACAAAAGGAGGGACAAAATCATAATCAAATACGAACTCTGAAGTGCTATGAGATGCTCCTCCATAAAAATTAGTAAATGAAAGAAGTTTATTACTTAAACCGCTAAGCCTAGCTCTTCCTCTCATAGTTACAGTCTCCCATCCATGGGTTGTTCCAAAGTAGTGCAGTAATTCGTGAGCTAAGCCAAAAGGCATAAACACGTCGTCATATTTAAGAGAAAATAATCTAAAATGTTTTGAATATACATCACTTTGAGCTAATCCTAATCCAGAGTCTCCTGCAGCTCCACCTCCTATTCCTCCTGTATTTGTTAACACTTGTATGCAAGGAATTTTACTGTTAATACTCTCAGCTAAGAGTCTAGTAGTATGGAAATTCTGATCTACTTCATAATAAAAAAAATTACTAGGACTTATCCCTTGATCTACCATAAACCCAGCCTCTAAATCTCGTATAGCATTTAGTTTATCAGTTCCTCCCTCATAATTTTCACTAAGATCTGAATCAAATTTATAGAATAGAATTCCTGGCTCATCTGTTAAGAATAAGTAATAGTCTGCTTCTGCTTCTTGTAAAGCTGCATAAGCAGCATCAATTGTTTCTTCTGTTGCTTCTTCATATGCAAGTCTCAAAGCAAGTATCTGTTCTTCAGTGTAAGAAGACGGTTCATACCCAGGTATCTCTACACCTCCTGCGTAATTACTGTCTGGATCTGACGAATCTAAATAATATCCTACATGAGTATTATAAGGTATAAAAGGCATTAAATCCTTTTTAGCAATTCTATCTGCAAGAGTAAGTCTAATATTAGAATCTACTCCATGTTCAGGATCGTTTATAGGCATAGTAAATCCAAGCCTTTCTGCTTCACCTGAAAGAAAAGTAGATGCAGAGCTTGGATCTCCTTCAAGTATAGAGTTAGCTCCGCTTATAGTATTATTTATAGATGCTCTAGCTTCATCTTTTATATCATCTGTTAATTCTCCTTCGTATACTACATGAAATAAAATAGGTAAGGTAACTACTCCTGATAGTGATGGATACGGAATAGCGCTTCTAGTGAACTTAGGAGTAGGTTTAATATCTCCCCTACTTATACGTCTATACGCAATAGGAGGTCTACCATGCACACATATAGGAGCTGTTGAAGTGTCATATGTTTTACTCTTTCTACTTCCTAATTTTCTATTCTTTCTAGCCATTTTGATGATGCTCTTTTAATTTTTTAATAGCATTTAATAATCCTCTAAATATAGAAATTTCCTCATCTATACTTTTAAAATGTATCTCTTTATTTTTTCTAAATATATTTCTAGTACTTTCGTCTTCACAAGGATCTGTATTAGTGTCTATTATTGTAGATAAAACTTCATTAGAATGTATAAGTATAGTTTTTAATATTCCAGGTTGAGAACCTGATTCTTCATAAAACTCAACTTCACAATTAGCATGCATCCATAAAATTTGTCCTTCAGTAAATGTAGTAGAAGGTCCTCCTAACTCCATTTCTGGAAGGCCCTCTTTTTGTGAAATAGCCATATGATTACTAGCACTAGTAAATACAGTATTGTCTTCGTTAGAACAATCATTTCTATTATACCAAGTATTATAAGTAACTCCTGTTTCACTATTTTGAACATCTTCAGTATCAGATATATTATCGTTATATACCTTATCATTAGTTAAGATGTCTGAGAATACATTTTCATCTCCTGCACATTCTTTTACAGGCTCTCTTAATTGAGTAGTAGGATGAGCTAATCCTAGCATATGCCCAAAGCAATGAACTAAAGATCTTCCTCTTTGTCTAAAATGCCCCTCATCTCCTCCTCTAAAATTAAAAGAAGTGTAAGGTCTACTAGTACTTGGGTCCATTTCTAAATATTGGTATCCAAAATTAGTTATATCATCTGTAGGCCCCCCTTTAGGATTAACGTCTAAATTCCTATCATAGTATGGAGTACCTAATGCTGCAAATTCTATAGCGCAGTTAAATGTAAATTCTTCTAGTAATTGCTCTGCAACATAAGGATGTTCTGCAGTCATATAAATAGAAGAATCTGTTCCATCTTCTAGTAAACCTGCTCTAAGTCTATTTACTACAAATACGTTGAAATATCTCTCATTATTCTCTATACTCCATCTATAATTATTATATAAATAATCTAAAGTTACTCCTGGTATTTCTTGAATTTCATTAAGTTTTTCTGTAACTGCTACCATATCTCCTTTATAAGTATACATAGTAGATCCTCTTAGTTGTTGTACAGTATCACCGTCTATGATGTTAAGTCCAGGAGTAGGTAATATATTACCGTCAGGATCTACTTTAGCTGTTTCAAAAGATATGTCAGATCCTGAAAAATAATAATTAACATGCTCTAATATATATTCAGGATCAAAATCAAGTATTTCTACTCCTCCATGTTCAAATACATGAAATACTACAGGAAATACTTTAGGATTAGAACTAAGGTCAGAAGTATTTACAATATTTTCTATAAAAGTATTGTATATAGAACCTAGTTCTACATTATCGTCACTACCTCTTTGTAGAGAAAGATTAAATCCACATAAGTGTTCACTTAATATGTCTGCATTTGCCATTTATCCTATATTTTCCATGTTCTCTAAAAGACTCTTAGCTAATAAAGCTCTTTCTTTATCTCGTGTATCACAATCGTTACAATGGAGATCTACTTTAGATAGCATTTTATCTACTTCTTTAGAGATGTTGCATATACAATTAAATTGTACAGGATCAGAAACTATATCTCTAACTTGTACAGCTACCTCATAAATACCATCTTCTATAACTTCCATTAAAGAGTTATACTCTTCAGGTACTTCAATAAGTTCAATAGCTAATTGATTAGCTACTTCAGTTGATAATACATGCGATGGTAAAGATATTTTAAAACCTTCTACAATTCCTTCAAAAGGTAGGACAATGTAGTTAATCAATTCACTAATATTAACAGTAGTATTATACTGAACACCTTCAATGAAATGATGTACTTTAATATAAAGTTTTATATCTTCTACTCCCATAGAAGATTCTAAGTTGACATTTCCCCAACCTCCTGGGTTATTTAAAGCGTCATATACTCCAGTAGAGTCTTCTATAATAAGATTTCTACAATCTTCTGTAGTAGATATATTAAGTTTTAAGTCTAAAGCCATTTGTAAGTATTAAAAAAGGGCAGACAGATAAGCTGCCTGCCCTTTGATTATATAAATTATGAATCTATTAAGATGCGGTAAATGGATTTGCATCTCCACCTAAAGCACCAAATGTAGCATTAGCTTTATCGCCATCTGCTCCTGCAAGACCATCTATTAATGCAATTACTACAGAAACTTTACCAGCTCCTGCACCTGCAACTGCATGCTTAGGATCAGCTAAATCAAACTGTAATTCTGCAACATCATAAAAATCATCTTTATCTGCTACTAATGTAATGTTATCTGCATTACTAGGAACAGCACCATGACGATAAGAAGCACCTGCCGAACCTTGGCTAAACCACTCTAGTTCTGCAATTTTGTGCCCTTGGCCAGCAGCTGTAACTGCAGCTGTATTAGCTACAGCAGTAGTATCACCCCAACCATCTAAAGAAACTTCAAAAGTAACTTGACTGTAAGGAAGTAAACCTAATTTCCATTCTTGAGCTAAACCTGTAAGTTTAATACCCCAATTACCTGAAGCTGCATTAGCTGCAGTAATAAAAGAAGTTGAACCGTCAGCTAAAGCTGCATCAGTAGCACCTTGGTAAGGTTGATCTAAAGTAGCAACTTCACCAGAAATTGCAGTTACTTTATAAGCTACACCACTTAATACCATGTAATCACCAACTACTAAACCTCCGTTGTCAATATCAGAAGCTGCAGTAATTTGATTACTACCATTTGTTACAGCCATAGTACCAGTAGTATTAGCTGTAGTAGTAGAACTTGTAACACGTTCAACTTTTACAGAAGCACGTTTTTTACCAGAAGCTTTTCCTGAGAACTTTTCACTTTTAGACATTATTTGAGCAAAGTAGTTTGCAATTTCTACTTGAGTTGCATTTGCATCTGCAACATATTCAAAGAAATGTTGATCTGATTGCTCTGAATATAAATCTACATTATTCTTAAAGTTTACACGAACAGTGTAACGATTAGAATTAATTGCGTCGATTGACCCTGCAGAACCAGAATATCCAAATACAGAAGATTGCTCTGTAGTAGTAGCATCAGTTGCTTTACCTGTTGCTTTAATTAAGTTGTTCCACGCTAATAAAGGAGTAGAACGAACATTACCATCTGCATCTTTTTGTGCAATTCTAAATAATTCGCCAGCAGCTAAGTTACCT